>Ga0247844_1000359_pt1 | contig 98035 bp, 74 predicted proteins | sample LaCtaG_FD_192421 | JGI IMG/M metagenome (GOLD analysis project Ga0247844, IMG submission 192421) | Freshwater microbial communities from meromictic Lake La Cruz, Castile-La Mancha, Spain - LaCruzMarch201714.5m_1 | ecosystem: Environmental > Aquatic > Freshwater > Lake | place: Spain: Castile-La...
GCAACGGCCAGTGAGCCTTGCGGCGCGACCTCGGCCAAAGCGCTAGCGGGTGGACAAGAGAGCGCCACGCCGGACTGAAAAGCTCGTTTCTTTCCTTCTTTCTTTGGAGCAGCAAAGAAAGAAGCCCCCCGCGGGAGCGGAGTGCACACTAAAGTCGTAGAGAGGGAATGAACAGCGCAGGCCAACTTTGAATGCTCATCGGCGTAGCCGGAAGACCTCGACCCGAAGTCCCAGAAATATCTTAGAAGAGACGAGTTCAATGAATCAGTCGAAGGCTGTATTCTTCCAAAAGACTGAACCTTTATTTGCTTGAAAAAACATCTACCCCGAGATATAACTCGTGACCCAAAATATCCGATACATCTTTTTTTCCTCAAACCATTTGCCCCGCATTCGTGTTCTTTGCGCATAACCCGCAACCCATGACTCCCCTTCAAGTAGGCCAGCCCGCTCCGTCCTTTCAAGGCGTCGATCAAAATGGCAACTTCGTACAGCTCAGTGACTTTCAAGGCAAAAAAGTCGTACTCTATTTCTATCCCAAAGACGATACCCCAGGGTGTACTGCCGAAGCCTGCGACTTTCGCGATCACCACGACGCGCTTTTGGCCCAGGGGATTCAAGTGATTGGCGTCAGTGCCGACAGCGTCAAAAGCCATTTGAAGTTCGCCGACAAGTACCGCCTCAATTTTCCGCTCATCGCCGACGAAGACCGCCGGATTATCGAAGCCTACGGGGTATGGGGCAAAAAGAAATTCATGGGTCGCGAATACGACGGCATCCACCGGGAGACCTTTGTGATTGACGAGAACGGCACCCTAGCCGCCGTCTTGACCAAGGTGGAAACCAAGGCCTCTACCGCTCAGATAAGGTCGGTACTCGGTCTCAAAGCCTGATGGGACCCTTCGGCTGAACGGCTTTCGGCCTTTATGCCCAAATCGAGCCGGACAATGAGCGCGGTGAGTCCCCAGACCCCGAGCGAGGTTTTGTCCATATCGAGAAAGTTGTTCAGAAAGCCGTGCACCCAATAGGTAATCAGTCCGAGGACCGCCATCATCGCAAAAAAGCGCGTCTGCTGCGATGTGGAACGGTAGTACACCCTGACGCCCGTTTTCAGACTGAGGTAGACGAGGAAGACGACGAGCAACATCCCCGGCAAGCCCTGTTCTGAAAGCGCGCCCAAATACTCGCTGTGCGCATTGCCCACATCGCCGTTGTTGGTCGATATGATGGTCTTTTCTCTCGGATTTTGATAGGGCGCGTAGACAAATTGATAGGTCCCCGGCCCAAATCCCGTAATCGGACGGTCTTCGAACATCCGCAGGGCCGAATTCCACCGGTTGATGCGTTCGAGATTGGAGGCATCGGTGGAGATATTTGAAATCGACTCGACATGTTCGCCGATGTCGTCGCTGGAATCTTGGTCGTTGCGCTCCAATCGATCGAACAGAGTGGCCCGGTTGAGAACGAGCAATCCTATAAAAACCGCCGCAAGGGTCCAAAACCAGCCCCGATTCATGCGGTAGTGCATAGACAAACCCGCTCCAATGGCGACGACAATCCCCACCCAAGCGGCACGGGTATACGAAAAGATCAAACCGGCCAATAGCACGAGAAATATGGCTATGGCCGCGGTCTTGAGATCGAGACCCATGCGAAAGCGAAACGCCAGAAAAAACGAGGCGGGCAAAAACAGACCCAAAATGGCCCCATACGAAGTGTGCTCTTTGACGAGCGGATACATGGCATTGACCGAAGATTCTTTGCTGAATCCGCTCTCCGAATGCACGATCAGCGTATAGACGACCACCCCAGCCAACGGAATGAGGTAGAGCCAAAAAAAGCGCTGAATGCTCTTGTCGCTGCGAAACAACAACGACATGACATAATACAGCGAGACCACGAACCACAACCGACTCAAAAGGTACTTAAACGAAACCCAAGGCAATTCGCTCGTCATGGCCGTAAAAAACATCCAGAGCAACTGAGCGGCGACCACCAAGCTGAGCGGGTGCTTGACAAAAGCCGGATCGAAGCGGCCATCGACCAAGAGCTTGAGCACAAACAAAATCAACACACCGACCATGAGCGGTTCGCTCGGAAGCGAGATAGCGACCCCCAAATCGAACTCTTCGAGGGTGATCGAAAATGGGGTGACGAACACCAACAAACCGAGGAGTTTGTCGAGGGAAAACAGCGCCAAAGCCACCGACAGCAAGGCAAAGGGCAGTATGGGTGCCCACCATTCGCCCCGGGCAAAAACCACGGTCTGTAAGGCGATGTAGAGCCCGATCAAGACATACACCGTCCGGCGCGCGGCTGGGGCTTCGAAGGTCCCTGATTTGACCATTCCCTCCATGGCGGCTCAGGCTTCTCGGTCGGCGAGCGCGAGTGTCTTGCGCCAAGAATCGGCCAAAATGATGACCACCAAAGAGAATACAAAGGCGGAGGCCATCGCTACGAGCACGATTAAACTCCGCTTGGGGGTCGATTTGCGCTCGGCCGGAAAGGCCCGGTTTACCGTAAAGGTGACGGGCAAGGTTTCGTTGACATCGACCTTGGCCTGATCGAGACGCGTCTTGAGCTTGACCAATTCTTCCTTGAGCAATTTCGATTCGTCTCGGAGTTTGATGTATTGACTGCCGTATTTGGCGAGCGTATCGAGTTTTTCCTGGATGATGCGCACCGAGGCGTGCGTTGGACCCCGCTCTACAATGGCCGTGGCGAGTTGCTCAGAGTAGACCGAACTCTGGGTTTCGTAGTCGTGGACACCGCGAATGCGCAACAGGGTGATTTCGTCGTCCATGCCCTGAATTTCAGCAGCTAGGGCATTGTACTCAGTCTGAACAATTTGCAACCCTTTGAGCGCCCGTTCTTTTTGGATTCGGTTCTTGACCTCGTTGAGCAACTCGCCTATGTCGTTGGCAATCAAGGCCGCGGTATCGGGATCGGTGTCGAGCACCTCGATGACGACCGACATAAATTCGGTTCTGCGAAACTGCACATTCCCTTCGTAGGCCTTGTTGAGTTGGGTAAACTTGGTCTTCGACTTGGGATTGATGTCGTAGTGTCGCATCAAGTCATACTTCTCAACAATCCGGCTGCGGATCTCGTCGCTGTTGAGAATTTGCAGTAGTTGTTCGGCCTCTTGCTCGTCACCAAACTCCATCACGTCTTGCCCCTTGCTCGAAAATTGCTGTGGGAGAAGGGCTTTGGAGACCGAATTGGTCGTGGCCGGAAACACCACAACGCTCGACTTGAACTTGGGCTTTAAAATAAAGGGCGCGGTAAACACCGCCGCGAGTACGCCAGCCGCCAGCGTCGATACAATCAAGGGCTTTCGCCATTTCCGCACATACAAGAGCACATGCGAGGAGTCGAAATAGTTGGCGGATTCCGGGGAACTTGACATTCGAATCAGTTGAGGATAAGGAAACAGTCGTTCGAAAAAGAGCGCGAAGTCTCTTTAAAAACGAGCGGACAAAGCTACGAAGCGGGCGAAGTCAGAAGACCTTAACACAACTTTGACGACCGCAAAAGACCGAGTGTGCTAAAAAGAGCGCGAACTTTTCCAATCTTTTTCATCTTTGTTCAAGGGTTGTTCGGATTCGACGGATTCGAGAACACCCTATTGGTATATGAGTAACCCGACCCACAAACACACCACCGTGCTCGACAGCCACGGATCGATTCAATTCGATGCGCTGCTGGGCGGACATGCCCTCCGTCTCGATGCCGACCCCGAATTTGGCGGAATGGGAACCGGACCGGGCCCCAAATCCCTGCTGCTGGTGGCATTGGGCGGTTGCACGGGCATGGATGTCGTCTCCTTGCTGCACAAAATGCGGATGCCCTTCGACACCCTGCGCATCGAGGTCGAAGGCACTTTGATCGACGAGCACCCCAAGGTTTATTCGCAGATAGAGCTGACCTATCGCATTCACTCCGCCGAACCCGATGTCGAAAAAATCCAAAAGGCGGTATCGCTTTCGCTCGAGCGCTATTGCGGGGTCTATGCCATGCTGAGCCAAGTGGCGCGCATCGAACACCAAATACTGATCAATCCTTGAACCGACGGACCTCTGTGTTGGGAGCGGGGCTATGGTATGCCACGCTGGGACTCTCTTTGGCACTCGGAGCCCAAACCCCTCGCCCTGCCCCCCAAACCCGTTATCGGGTAGTGCTCGATCTAACCCGGCTCGAAAATGACCGGCTGCCCGTAATCGTAGAAGTGCCTGCGCTCAACCTCGATACAGCCGTATATCTGGTCCCCAAGATCGTTCCTGGCACCTACCGCATTGCGGACTATGGTCGATTTGTCTCCGATGTACGGGCGTTCGATTCAGAGGGTGCCCAGCTCCCGGTGCGCAAGCTCGATGCGAATCGCTGGCAGGTGGATCGCGCCCGACAACTCCAACGCTTCGAGTATTGGATCGACGATACGTTTGACGATCCCGACACCACCAACGGGATTTTTGGCCCGGCCGGCACGGCATTCGACCCGGATGCGTACTTGCTCAATCTCTTTGGGGTGGTCGGCTTTGTCCAAGGCCACAAGGACCTTCCGTATTCTCTGGAGATAACAAGCCCTCAAGGACTTTGGGCGAGTACAGCCCTCGACCGGAAGGCGTTTGAGTTGCGCTCGGAAGACAAGCGGCTCGATCGATTCTCCGCGCCCAACTATTTCGAATTCCACGACCGACCGCTGATGTATGCCCGGCCCGACACCGCATCGATGCGCATTGGGACGACCCGCATAGAAGTCGGAGTGCGCTCTCCCCAAGGCTTGTTGAACGCCGATTCCGTCTTGGCCGAATGTGCCCCGGTGCTCGAGGCCATCGGAACCTATCTACAAGGCCGTTTGCCCGCAGAGCTCTACGTCATTTTGCTGTATACCGACGACCCCGATGCCGCCACCCGAGGTGCCGCGCATTTGGGCGACTATGGCGCTTTGGAACACCACACTTCGACAGCCGTCTATATGCCAGAGTATCCGCTGGAATGGATCGGATCCGAAATTGTCAACATCGTGGCCCACGAGTTTCTTCATATTGTGACCCCGCTCAACCTGCATTCGCGCGAAATCGACGATTTCGACTTCGATCGCCCCGAAATGTCCGAACACCTTTGGCTCTACGAGGGGGCTACGGAATACACCTCGAATTTGGTGCAGGTGCGCTCGGGATTGATCAACCCTGAAGCATTTTTCGAGATCATAAGCGACAATCTATCATCGGCCGAAGAATTCAATCTCTACCTGCCCATGACTGTGATGAGCCGGTACGTACTCGATTGGTTCGAAGCCGAATACCTAAGCGTCTACAACCGGGGCGCCGTTTTAGCCCTTTCGCTTGATCTCGAAATCCGATTGTTGACCGACGACCGCAGCTCGCTTCGGGATGTTTTAACCCAGATGGGAAAAGACTATGGACCCGATCGCCCCTTCGACGATCCGGCCTTGTTCGACGAAATCAGCCGGAGGACCCATCCGGACGTTCGGTTGTTTTTTGCGCGCCATGTAGAAGGGGCCGAACCCTTGCCCCTGCAGCGTCAATTGACCGCCTATGGAATCGATTATCGAGCCATGGACTCGGTGCCTTCCCTCGGTTTTGGCGAGGTCGATTTTGACTATTTCGAGGAGTGCGATTGCATTGCGGTTGCGGGCATCAACGATCCCAGCCCCATGAGCCGCAGTTTGAATCTACAAACCGGCGACCGGCTCGTCGAACTCAACGGCGCCTCGATGCGCCCCGAACAGGTGCAGCAAACCATGACCTTGTTTTACGAAGACCTCAAACCCGGGCAAACCGTCAAAATGGTCGTGGATCGCGCGGATTCCAAAGGCGGTTTCAAGAAAGTCCGGTTGAAAGGAAAAGCCGAGGTGTATTTCCGTTTGGAGAAACACCGTTTTGTGATCGATCCCAACCCCACCCCAACGGAGCGCCAAAGACGCGACCGATGGTTGACTGAAAAGACCCTATGAAATACCTGTACTACAGCTTCCCTCTGAGTCTCGCTTTGTTGGCGGGATGCGCCGCTCCCACCCCCGAATCGACCGAAGCCGGTCTCGGATTTGACCCGAGTCTGTTGGACTCGACCACCAGCGCCTGCGACGACTTCTTTGGTTACAGCGCCCATGGTTGGATCCAAGCCCATCCGATTCCGGAAACCGAAGGGCTTTGGGGCAGTTTCCACGTGCTCAATCAACAGAATGAATTCAAACTCAAGGCGCTGCTCGACAGCCTTGATCAAAATCTCCCCGCCCCCAACAGCTATGCGCGTTTGCTGGCCGATTTGAATCGTTCGGTGATGGACACCGCGGCCATCGAGCAAAAGGGAATGGCCGTTTTGAAGCCTGTTTTGGGCTGGATCGATTCGCTCGAGTCCAACGCCTCGCTGGGCGCGTGGTTCCCCGTCAGTCAGGGGTATGGATATGGCAGTCCCTTGAGCGTGTACGTCGGGGCCGACGACCGCCATTCGAGCCACAACATTGCCACCGTAGCGCAATCGGGGCTGGGTTTGCCCGACCGCGATTACTACCTCGAATCGGGGACCCGTTTTGAAGACATCCGAACCCGCTATGTGGAACACATCGAGACCCAATTTCGATTGGCCGGATTCCCAACAGGGCCAGAGACCGCACGGCAGATCTTTGAACTCGAAAAAAGCCTGGCACAGGCCATGATGAGCCGTCAAGAGCGGCGCAATCCCGAAAAGGTCTACAACAAAATGGCGACCGCAGAATTCGTCGCCCTCGCGAAAAACCTCGACCTCGAATCGTACCTCGGCGGTTGTGGATTCGAAGTAGACAGTCTAATCTGCGCTCAGCCCGACTATGTGCGGGCGCTCGATGGAATGGCGGTTCGCATCCCCTTGGCCCAATGGCAGAATTATTTCCGCTGGACCGTGTTGCGCTCGCGTTCCATCGCCCTTCCCCAGGCCCTGCGCGACGAGTCTTTTGCCTTTTACAGCAAGACCCTGAGGGGCATCGCCAAACCCAAACCGCGTTGGAGACAGTCGCTCGACCAACTCGAAAACGGACTTTCAGAGCCGCTGGGACGGTTGTTTGCCGAACGTTATTTCCCGAGCGAGAGCAAAGCGCGGATTGCGGCGATGGTCGAGAACATCCGCTCCGCCTATGGCGAACGCATCGACGGACTGACGTGGATGAGCCCTGAAACAAAGCAAAAGGCACACGAAAAGCTCAAGGCGTTTACTTATAAAATTGGCTATCCCGATCAATGGAAGTCGCTCGATGGGCTCAAACTCGATCCGAGCGATTTGATGGGCAATCTAAGCCGTCTCGAACGGTACAATTTTGAAGAAAACATGGCCAAAGCCGGGAAACCGGTCGACAAATCGGAATGGTATATGGGCGCGCATATGGTGAATGCCTATTACAACCCGAGCTTCAATGAGATCGTGTTTCCCGCGGGCATATTGCAGCCTCCCTTTTTCGATCCGAACGCAGACGAAGCGGTCAATTACGGAGCCATCGGCGCTGTGATAGGCCACGAATTCACCCACGGCTTCGACGATCAAGGCCGCAAATACGATGCCCAAGGCAATTTGCGCAACTGGTGGACTTCGCAAGACAGCGCGGCTTTTGTGGCCCTGACCGACCGCCTCGTCGAGCAGTACAACGGCTACGAAGCCCTACCGGGGGCCTTTGTCAACGGGGCGCTGACCCTGGCGAGAACATTGCCGATTTGGGGGGATTGACGATTGCCTACTACGCCTACCAAAAGTCGCTCAAGGGAGAGCCGGCACCACAAATCCAAGAGTTTACCGGACCGCAGAGGTTCTTTTTGGGCTGGGCTGGGGTTTGGCAGATTTCGTTTAAAGAAGAAACCCTGCGCGATCGACTTATTACGGACTATCACTCCCCCGGCAACTTTCGCGTTATTGGCCCCTTGAGCAATATGAAGGAATTTGGAGCGGCTTGGTCGTGTACCGCCCCCTCTCCGATGCAACGGCCCGAAAAGGAGCAGATTTCGATTTGGTAAACCCGCTGAACACCGAAATCCTCGTCTTTCTCCACATTCCGAAAACCGCGGGGACCAGTTTTAAGCACCGGTTGCTCGCTGAATATGGGGCCGAGAGGGTAGCATTGGTCTACAAAACCGACGATCGGGCCGCCGGCTTGCGCGATGCCTTGCACCAAAAGCCCTATGCCATTTCCGGCCACCTGAGCATGGCCGATGTCGAAGTGGCCATGAGCTCGACCGCGTTTCCACTGGCGTTGTATACCTTCATCAGAGACCCTCAATCTCAGGTGATTTCGCATTTTTTGCACCGGGTTCGCGATCGAAATCTCCCGCCGACCGAACGACTCCGTGCCTTTGAATCGTTTCTGGACGAGCCCCGGGGCCGGAATGTGCAGAGTTTGTTGCTCAGTGGTTTGCCCAGAAGTGCCTGGCCCGAGGCCGAACCCGAACGGATTTGGAATGGCGTTTTGGAGCGGTTGCCCCGATTTCGCTGTTTGGGCACAACCGAGCAGTATGATAAATCGTTGAGCGTGATCCGCACTCAACAGCATTGGGCGCGCAGAAAACCCGAACATCGAAACCCCATGCGTCAATCGGATTGGGTCGCCGAATTGCGCATGCGCTATGCAGAGCGGATCGCCGAACAAAACCTGCTCGACACGGCGCTCCACACCCGGGCAACGGCCACTTTAAACGAAGCCTTTGCCGCGCTTTCGCCTTGGAGGCGCTGGTTCGGATAAGAGGTTACTGCAAAACGGAGAGGCGAACGGTCTCGACGCGGCCCGATACCATCCAAGCCCGGAGCGAATAGATCCCATTGGGCAGGCCATGCACGGTGGCCCGATTCCCTTCAAACAAAGCGACCAAACGGCCCGCGGTATCGTACAACCGCATTTCGCGAACCGCTTCTGTCGAACGCAGTTCAAAGACATCGCGCACCGGATTGGGCACAATGCGCAGCAATGGATCCGCTTGGGGGTCGGCTGTCCAAACCGGTTCAGAATCGGTGCGCACGCCGACCCAATAAGATGGCGCGAATTCCGATCCGGCGAGCGAAAACAGCGCCGCTCGCCCTTGATTCGCACCAGGGGCTTGATCGGTTCCGGGCATACCCACCAACATCAAATCGGGATCGATCGCCAAGGCCCCGCCAAAGAGCTCTTCGGGACTCCGGGCCGCATAGACCTTGAGCAAAACAGGCGGTTGCTCGGGTTGCGTCCACTGGTAGAGATAGACTTCTCCGCCCCCTGGGGCATCGGGAGCCCCAATGGCGAGCCAAGATCCTTTCAGCGCGACCGCCTTGCCAAAACCCGAACCGGGGGCTCCGTCTCGTTTTGCGGTCACCACGATCCAACGGCGATTGCCCCGTCGAAAACACGTTACTTCTCCCCCACCCTGCGGAGCGCCGATGGCCATTCTCGGTCCATCCAAGGCGATGGAAGTGCCAAAACGCGCTCCCGCCACCCGTTGAGGCGAAGTGACTTTTTGAGTTTGAATCCAACCGTTGGAACGCCGTGCAAAAACATAAGCAGAACCCGCATCGGTACGGGTAAACAGACCGTTGGTATCCTGGTCTTCCCAAGGAGCCCCAACGACCAAGGTGGTATCAAACAATCCCAAGGCCGTTCCCAAAGCGTCGCCTGCAAAGCGATCGGACGCGACCAACTTTTGAATTCCGGCTTGTCCCGCTAACCCTACAAAAACAGCCCCGGCGTTCGATCGCACCGATTGTCCAGCGGCATCCCGATCGTGTCCGGGCGCACCAACAGCCCAATTGTTGCCATGGCGGGCTACTGCCGTTCCAAACCCATCGCCCGAGACCAACGCACTCGGCCTCCACTTTTCAACTTCGGTCCATTGACCCAATCCGTTGACTTCAAAAGAATAGGCAGCCCCCGTGGCCCCTTCGCCCGGAGCCCCGATCAAAGCAAAAGGTTCCGAGAACGCCACCGACTGCCCAAAACCATCTCCACTGTCGCGGTCGTCGGCTCGTAGCAAGGCCCATTCGACCCAATTTCCGCTCTCGTCTTTGCCAAAGACGGCCACTCCACCCATTCCGGGCAAATCAGGCCCATCCACGCTGTCGTGGGCTTCACCATAGCGACCACTCAAACCCGGAGCCCCCACCAAGGCCCAATCGCCCTCTAGGGCCACCGAAGTACCTATCCGGGCTTCGTGGAGCGAATACGGACTGAAGAAACTCAGCAAAGCCGTGTCCGAAGGAGGACAATCGACCCCCACATACACGCTGTCGCGGGTGCGCTTGCCAAATTCGTTTTCGACTTCCACCCAATACATACCCGTATTTCTCGCGGCAATGCGGTCAGTGGTTTCGCCGGAGCTCCACTGAGCCACCGCATAGGGGCCTGAAATGCCCAGCGAATCGCCCTCAAGCCAGCACAGTTGCACGCTGTCTGGAACCACATCGGCCATAAAGGAATGGCTCGGAAGCGCGATTTTACGGGTGGTTAAAACCCGAAACTCTCCAGGGGCCAAAGCGAGGTTGTAGTTCGTACTGCCCAGGGTCACACTGTCCTGACGAAGGACATCGTACCATTTCCCCGCCACGGGCATATTGAGAAAGGCGGTTTGGCCCACCACATCGGTATTGGCGGCAACCATCACCTTCGAACTCCCGTTTTCGAGCAAGACGTTTTTGACCAATCCCCCCATATTGAACTGGGTCGGGTCGTTCCGAAAAGCCTGCTCATGGGTCTTGAGATAAATCAAATCGCGGAAATCGGCAAACAACTGTCGGCGAACGGGGTCCTCGGCATAGTCCCAGCGGATGGGCTTGTTCGCCAAACGACAGGAAGACGAAAGGGTGCCATCGGGGCAATAGTCGATCGAATAGTCGTAGCCCAATTCCCCAAACTGCCAAAACATTTTGGGTCCGGGAACCGCCATCAACAAAGCCATGGAAAGCCCTGCGCGGGTTATGGCGGTGGCGCTGTCTTGCACATTGTGACCCGCCCAGGCATTCCCGTAGGTCAAATTGCCGCGCACCACCCGGTCCTGATCATGGCTTTCGGCATAGGCCACCAAATTCTTGGCCCACCACCCCCGATTCGCGGCCAGCGCACCGCTCAAATTGCTCGCCCAGCCCTTAGAGGCTTGACCAAAGTCGTAGTGCATATCGCCCCAGAGCATGAATCCGAGATTCGACAAGGCCGATTCCTCACTGTTGTCGGAAAAGTGTTCGAGGATAAGGTAGGCTCCGGGTGCCATGCCCCAGATGTAGTTGCCATAATCGACCAATCGGTTGATTCGGCTCTGATCGTAGGTATTCCAGGCCCCCACATTGCCGAGGGTGTTGTTTTGCGTAAAGCCCTTGCTCAAGTCGAAGCGAAAACCATCGACTCGGTATTCTTCGATCCAATGCCGGAGCACTTTTTTGCAAAAAGCCTGGGTGGCAGGGCTGTCGTGGTTCAAATCGTAGCCTACGCTAAACGGGTGCTTGTCGGTGGGGTTCATCCAAGGATTGTTGGCGGCAGGGCGATTGTTCGCCGAATCCCAATACAAACGCGCCAACGGACTCTGACCAAATTGGTGGTTCAAAGTGATGTCGAGAATAATCGCGATGCCCCGTTTGTGGCACTCTTCGACAAAGCGCTTGAGATCGTCGGCGGGTCCGTAGTATTTGTCGGGGGCCATCATAAACATCGGGTTGTACCCCCAGCTCTCGTTGCCCTCGAATTCCATGACCGGCATCAGTTCGATGGCGTTGATGCCGAGGCTGTCGAAGTAGTCCATGCGCTGGAGCAAGGCGCTCCAGGTATGCGCTGCATCGAAGTCGCGCACCAACAATTCGTAGATCACGAGATCGCGTTGGTCGAATCGGTTGAATTGGACATTGGGATCCCAGTTGAAACCGATGGTAGAGGTCTTGAACACGCCCACGGGATAGTTCTGCCCGGGGGGATAGGCGGGTCGGTTGGGAAAGGTGGTCGAACTAATAAAGTTGTCGTTCCATGGGTCGAGCACCAAGGTCGAATAGGGATCGGCCACGCGAATGCCATCGACGTCGTATTGAAACCGATAGGAGATCGAGGGGCTGAGGTTGTCGAGTTGGATCCAGAAAAACTGCCCATCGGGACTGGGGTGCATGCGATAGGCTGGATCGATTTGCCAGTTGTTGAAATCGCCCACCGCATAGACCGCGTTCTTGCCCGGAGCCCGCAATTGGAGGTGGACCGAGGTTTGAGACAGGAGGGTGATGCCTTCTTCCCGCCCCGCCGGCACCGGAATGGGCAGACCCGCCGGAACGTTGAACCAAACGGTATCGCGTTGATTCTGACCCGCATAGACTGCATTGAACACCAGGGTATGGAGGCCGGGCAAGACGCCGGTAAAGTCGAGCGTCGTCGACAAAAATTTGCGATGGGGGTGTTGAGCCAAGGGCTGACCGTCCCATTCGAACGACAGGGCACTGGGCTCCGAGGCCTGCCCAATCACCTCGAGGGTCGACTGACTGACCTGTACAGTACCGCTGCCCCCGTGCGTGATGCCCGATACGAACGGACCCGCGTAGGCGGGAATAAAAAAATCGCCCCCACCGGATTCCCTACCGACCAAACTCCCGCTTTGGTTGCGAAAAACCATGGCCAAACTCTGCAGGGTTTCCGCCGGCGGAAGTCCATAAAAACTGCGAATATGTACTTTTTTGGAATGTCGATTGCCGCCCAAAGCAGTCATTAAACCCTGTGGATCGTGCACCCCCCAGTTGCCGACCACGTGCTGCCAAAAACCCGGATTGGGACTGAGGTTGGTGATGAGTCCGGTGTGGACGTAGACTGGGCTCTGACCGGTTAAGGCTGCATTGCCGAGGTCCGTTCGATAGCGAATTTCGACGGTGTCGTCGGCATTGAACCACTGTGGCAGGATTTCTACGGCCTGGGCCATTGCGCCCAAGGGCAAAACCAAGGCGGCGAACAGAGGGTATAAGAAACGCATACGGAATGGGTTAGGGCTTGTCTGTGTGAAGATAAGAGAAAGTTTGTTAGTGTACATCCTACACCTTGAAAATGTTTTCGCGGCTCGATCTTTACACCATGCTTTGGAATCCGCCTGCGGGGGTCGAAACGACGGGAACGAGTTCGGGACGCACCCGCTATGCGCCAACTCCCAGCGGGTTCTTGCACGCGGGCAACATCGCTTCGTTCCGGTTGACCCATCAACTGGCCCGAGAAAGCGGGCGGCACATTTTGTTGCGCATCGACGATCTCGACCGGGAGCGGGTTCGATCCGCCTATGTGGACGATATTTTCAAAACCCTTCGACGCGAACGGTTGGACTGGGACCTCGGCCCTCGAGACCCCGACGAGTTCGAAGCGGTGTATAGCCAAATACACCGCCTTCCTTTGTACGAAGCAGCCTTAGAGTGGTTTCGGATCAAAGGACTGTTGTTTGCGTGTGTGTGCAGTCGGTCTATGACGGGCACAACACGCTGCAGCGGGGTTTGCCGCGACCGCGATTATGCACTGGACCGATCGGATGTGTCGTGGAGGCTCAAAACCGAACCGCAGCCCGAAAATCTCCCCCAATGGCCGGAGGGGCAAGCCTTGTTGCCCTGGCCCGAATCGATATCAGAGCCGATTCTGCGCCGCAAAGACGGATTGCCAGCCTACCACCTGAGCACAGTGGTGGATGATCTCTATTTCGATATCGATTTGATTGTACGGGGAATGGACTTGCTCGAATCGTCAATCATACATCGAAGATTGGCGCGCATGCTCGACGAACCGCGTTTTGAACGCATTCGTTTTGTTCACCACGATCTGGTGCTCGATGCCCGGGGCCACAAACTGAGCAAATCAGGGGCTCCGCTTGAATGAACCCGGCCTAAGGCGCTCCGCATAGGAGCACGGCCTTCCCTGTACGGCATAAAAAAACCCCGCCGAAGCGGGGTTCCAAAATTTACAGAATCCGGTTTTACCGGCGCACGATGCGTTCAACACGCACCTCGCCTTCAAACGTCGCCTTGAGCAGATAGACGCCCTGAGCATAACTCGAGAGATCGATGGCTGCTTCGGCCTCGCTGACAGCACCCGTTTCGAGCACGCGACCTTGGAGATCGGTGAGTTCGAAAGCGGTTCCACGCGGTGCGCTCAAGTAAGTCACGTCCAAGGTGGGGTTCGGATAGATCGCCAGGGTAAAGGCGGCCTCCTCAGACTCGTTGGAGCCATCCACAAAGTCCTTACAAGGAGTGCCGATCGGCAAACCACGGGACAACGAGCACGAAGGCGCCGAGGTTTGGCCCCCTGCACCGGCGTTGTAGCGCACATAGACTACGAACTCGTAGTTGGCGCTGCAATAGCCCGTCAAATTGGCTACATAGCTCGTAACACCCGTTCCGAGCAGCGGCGAGGTTACAAAAGGCGCACCGCTGTTGCGGACCCTCCAACCCACGCGATAGCCCAAGTGGGTAACCCCCATCGGAGCCACAAACGGATTCCATGTAACCGTGAAGTTCGAACCGCTGCGGACCACATTGATCAAGGTCGTGGCATACTGCACTCCGGCGGGGTCATTCATCACGACCGTATCGGTGGCAATACAACCGCGTACATCGGTCACGGTAACCCAGTAGGTACCGGCTGGACCCGAGGTAAACTTGGTGACAGCCCCATTGCTCCAGAGGTAGGTCTTCGCTCCCACCCCACCCGAGTGGGCCGCTTTCAATTCGCCCGTAGCACCGGCACAGAAAGGCGCCTTGGTCACAATGGCGCTCAAAACGATCGGCTTATCGCAGCCCAATACCTCGATGCTGTAGTCTTCAACACCCCCCCAAGTAAACGAAGCACAAGGATCGAGTGGAAGGCTGTCGGCGCCTTCGTGTTGCATCACACGCATGCGGGTCGTGCCAATTTGAGCGGTCGTGGGCGCGGTGAAAGTGTAGGTCACGGTCAAAGGCTGAACGCTATCCGGGACTTCAGTCGCACCAATCAATTCGCTCGCGTCAAAAACCGCGTCGGCATTCCAGTCGATCCAAACCGAACCATAGCCATCGTACGTAGAGCCGCTGCAGCTTCCGTAGGTCACGGTGACGCTGTACGTTTTGGCTTGTCTCAAATCTGCAGTTTGTGCAGTGAAGTCGACCACACCCAGTTGACCCGGACACGTAGCCAAATTCGAGATGTTCAAGGTCTCCCCGTTCAAGATTACATCCTGAGGATCGCTGTCAACGGTGCTGCTAGGACCTGCATCGCAATAACCGCCTGCATCCAAACGCGGGCTCCAAGTACTGTAGTTGACACTATCGCACTTAAAGCGAACGTAGAACGAGTACTTGTCAAAAATGCTGAACCCACCGGCCAACACGGCGGGATTGCCCGTCGCCATGGCAATCGTACCCGTGCCCTGAAGGAATCCATCGGGTCCGTATTCGATTTCAATTTCGGTAATGCCATTGGGCGCCCACGAGAAAACCGCATTGCCCGCTCCATCGAGGCTCACTGAAATACCGGTGGCCGGTGGACAGGCAGGCGCTTCGTCGATCGAAATGTCGTCGATCGAGATGTCTCCTTCAAAACTCGGGCCTTGATAACCCACGAAGCGGACGCGAATCTGACCTGAATAAGCCCCGAGCGCCACAATAGCTTCTTGCCAAACGTCTGTTCCGGACGTCTGTTGTTGTCCGGTCAAGAAGCTTACCCCATTGTTCCACGTCCCGGCTGCGTATACATCTACCCGGACTTGGTTAATGGCGACGCCATACATATGATAAAAGAAACTCAAGGCAGGATTGCTGAGAGCCGAAATATCCACAAAAGGAGAAGTGAGATAGGCCGTGTCGCCGTCAGTTCCACCCGAGGTTTCCAGATAAAAATATTTCCCTCCGGAAGTAGCTCCACCCAAGGTGTGATCGTACCACGGTCCCGTGCTAGACGAATTGTTGTCGAAACCAGGACCCGTTTCCGTCCTCCAAAGCGGTACAAAACCCGATCCTGCAGAGGTCGAGGCCAAATCCCAGCAATTCGAAAGTACAGTGCCAGGGAAGGTGCCATTAAGATCGGAAGCCACGCTCTCCACATCTTCAAAGTAAGGAGTCGTATAGGCTGCGCAAGGCGTACTGGCGCTCACCTTAACCCAACCACTGTTGACCGGACCGGTACAGGTTTGACGCACGTAAAAATCGTAGTCGGAATTCGAAGCCAACATCCCTACAACGTGAGGACTGCCTACACCGGTAAGGACGGTTCCAGTGCCTTGGATAAAACCAATCGGACCGTATTCGATGTCGTACAAACCAGTGCCGGTCATCACCAGTTCCACACTGTTAGCGGTCACCGTGCCCAATGATACAACGGGTGGAGGACAGGCCGCCGCTGTGACCACCAGCGTATAATCTTGAGCAGAACCCCATTGAAACGTAGCACAACCCGACGTGGGTACTGCTCCTTCATTCAGGATAACCCGCATCCGGTGCGGCCCCGCAGGGGCGGCCGGAACCGTGAAATTGATATTGTTGGTAACAGGGCCTCCGAAATAAGAAAATTGACCTAACGATTCGGTGGCATTGTCAAACACAAAATCGTCGTTCCAATCGACCCAGACACGCACATTGCCACCATAGAAAGAGCCACTACAGGAATTGCCTTCAATGGTGATGCTGTAGCTATTGCCTTGAGTTACATCGGCACTCTGTTCGGTAAGATCCCGGACTCCGAAAACCGCACAGTTCGTCGAATCGACGGTATACGTAATATCGGTGTTGTCTCCATTGAGGACCACACTGTAAATCTCTGAATCGGCCAGAGAAGTGGGTCCCGCAGCGCAATACTGCGCTTGGGCGTACGAAGAACCCAACATCGCCACAGCGGCGAGGAGTCCTGTTGATTTGAATCGGAAGTGTGCAATGACACCCGACCCCGTGAGAAGTGATTTTCTCATAGTTTGGAAAAGATTAGGTTGAACGGTTAAGTGTCCGTGACGAACCTAGAAATTATTACTGTAACATCCAAGGAATTAGGTATAAATCATAAAAATTCTCCCAAAACCGCGCCAACGCTGAAATTCGAACGACCGAAAAACGTTCCGAGGAATGGCCATCGAGGGCTTTGTAGGCCGTGTTCCTACACCTTTTCAGTGTGTCCCGTCGAAGAATCGGTGAACTGATGCTTTGGTGCATTCAAATGCCGCGCTGAGGAGATGGTTGAGCCCTCAGACCCCACCAAAAAAAAAACCGCCTCGGGATGGAGACGGTTTTGAAGCCAATCGAGAACTTGAATCTTGTTTAGCGCATCAATGCCCTTTGGGCTCTCCAGGTTGCAGCGGAACGTTTTGGGGCACGAAGTCTTCCTCCATTCCGGGCTTGCTGTAGTCGTAGGCCCAGCGATGCACCTCGGGAATTTCGCCCGGCCAGTTGCCATGAATGTGCTCCACCGGCGTAGTCCATTCGAGGGTATTCGATTTCCACGGATTTTGAACCGACTTCTGTCCGCGGAAAATGCTGTAGAAAAAGTTGAAGAAGAACAACACCTGCGCAATGGCACCGAGAATGGCGAAGTTGCTGATCAATACGTTGATGTCGGCCAGGTCATCGAACATCGGGAAAGCCGTATTGGTGTAGTATCGACGGGGAAGTCCCGCCATCCCGAGGAAGTGCATCGGGAAAAACACCCCATAGGCGCTGATGAACGTCAGCCAGAAGTGCATATAGCCCAAGCTTTTGTTCAATCGGCGTCCATACATCTTGGGGAACCAATGGTAGATGCCCGCAAACATTCCGAAAATGGCACTGAGTCCCATCACGATGTGGAAGTGGGCCACCACAAAATAGGTGTCGTGTACATTGATGTCGAGGGCGGAATCCCCGAGGATAATCCCCGTCAAGCCCCCCGTAATAAACGTACTCACCAAAGCAATCGAAAACAGCATGGCCGGGGTAAAGCGGATGTTGCCTTTCCACAGCGTGGTGATGTAGTTAAACGCCTTGACCGCCGAAGGGATGGCAATTAAGAGCGTCGTAAACGTAAAGACCGACCCGAGGAACGGGTTCATACCCGTAACGAACATATGGTGACCCCACACGATAAAGCTCAAAAACGCAATGGCGAGAATCGAGCCTACCATGGCGCGGTATCCGAAAATCGGCTTCCGGGCGTTGGTCGCGATGACCTCGGAGGTAATGCCCAAAGCCGGCAATAGAATAATATACACTTCGGGGTGGCCCAAGAACCAGAACAAGTGCTGGAACAAAACCGGGCTACCTCCTGAATGCTCGAGAACCTGACCCCCGATAAAGATGTCGCTCAGGTAGAAGCTCGTTCCCATGCTGCGGTCAAAAACCAACAACAAGGCCGCCGACAACAAAACCGGGAAACTCAAGACTCCGAGGATGGCGGTGACCATAAACGCCCAGATGGTGAGCGGCAAACGGGTCATCGACATGCCCTTGGTCCGCAGATTGAGCACGGTCACGATGTAGTTCAAACCACCCAGCAACGAGCTCACAATGAACAACGTCATGCTGACCAGCCACAGCGTCATGCCCAAACCTGAACCCGGAATCGCTTGGGGCAGTGCGCTCAGCGGCGGATAGACCGTCCATCCCGCCGAAGCCGGACCGCTGGTGACGAACAGCGAAATGACCATAATTACGCTGCTCACAAAAAAGAACCAGTACGACAGCATATTGAGGAAACCCGAGGCCATATCGCGGGCCCCGATCTGCAGTGGAATCAGCAAGTTCGAGAAGGTTCCGCTCAAACCGGCGGTCAAGACGAAAAACACCATGATGGTCCCGTGGATGGTCACCAAGGCCAAGTAAATGCTCGGATCCATGACCCCGTCTGGAGCCCATTTGCCGAGCAAGCGCTCGAGAATCGGGAAGCCCTGCTCTGGCCAAGCCAACTGCAGACGGAACAACACCGACATCACCATACCAATCAAGCCCATCGTCATCCCGGTAATCAGGAATTGCTTGGCGATCATCTTGTGGTCCATCGAGAACACATAGGTGTTCCAGAAGGTCGGTTTGGGGTGGTCATGGTCACCGGAGGTGTGGTCGCCATGCCCGTGGTCACCGGAGGTGTGGTCACCGGAGGTGTGGTCGCCGTGGCCATGGTCACCGGAGGCGTGGTGCAGATCGTGACCCGACTCGTGGGCTGTGTGGGGAACCTCGGTAGAATGCGCCTGCTCAGCAGAATGGGCGAACTCCGGATTTTCGTTGTGCATATCGGACATACCGCTCGCGGTTAAAGGGTTTGTGCGAAGGTCTTTTGCTCCTTCATCCAGTTGTTGTACTCTTCTTCGGTCTCGACCACAATCTTCATTTGCATATTGTAGTGGGCCGAACCACAGATCTTGTTGCAGAGTAAAACGTAATCGAAGGTGTAGGGTTCATCGCCCCGTTCGCTTCGAATCACATTGATGTTGTCCACCTTGGCCTGCAACTTCGGATCGGCCCGCATCTCGGCCGTGGTGACCGAAGGAGTAAAGCCAAATTGGGTTACCGCCCCAGGGACACAGTTCATTTGAAGCCGGAAGTGCGGCATAAAGGCGGAGTGGATTACATCCTGCGCCCGGAATTTGAACAAAACGGGCTTGCCCACGGGCAAATGCAATTCGGTGGTAACCACATCGTCCATCGACTTGGCGTCGTTTTGATCGACCCCGAGGATGTTGGCACCGGCAATATTGCGCACTCCGGCCGAACCCAATTGGTTGTCCTTTCCTGAATAGCGGGCATTCCAGCCAAACTGCTTGGCATAGATCTCTACAACGATGGGATCCTCGGCGGGCGCCTTGAACATAATCGTGTTCCAGGTGCTCAATCCGTACAAGATCAACCCGGCCAACACCACCGCGGGGACCGAGGTCCACAGCAATTCGAGTTTGTTGTCGTGCTCGACGAACGTGGCCTTGCGCTGAGAATTCCCACGGTACTTAAACGAGAAATAGAACAAAAGCGGCTGGGTGACGAAAAACATCAGCACAATGGTGACCATCGAAATAGCCATCAGCTTATCGATTTCAGCGCCGTGCACCGAAGCGGCTTTCGGCAACAAGGTTCCCCATGCATCGTAGGTATTCCAGAGGAAGAACGCCATCATGCCCACGAGGAAAATCATCATATACCAACCTTGGCGGTTGTTGTCGGCATCGGTCACCGCATTGGGGTCTTTGCCCGAAACAGAGGCCGAGAGTTCGAGCACCCGAACCACCTGACCAATGGCGACGGCCGCAAGGATGAGCACAAGGACGATAAGGAAAGTATTCATCGGGAGTCGAGGCGTTTAGTCAGCTTCAGATGTGGTGCAATTTGCTCTCTGTCAACATGGGGTGGTGGGCTGGAACCAAGGCAGCCTTGGTTAGCGAACGGAAGACCACTTGGATGAACAACCCCGCGTACAGGGCGACCAAACCGAGGTCGATCAGTCCAAAGCTCCATTCGGTTCCTACACTACCGGGCATAATCATCACAAAGTGATCGAGGAAGTGACCCAACAGAATGATGGAACCCGCTACCATAACGAAATACAGATTGCGCTTGGAATCTCTGCTCATCAAAACCAACAAAGGAGCGAGGAAGTTCAACACGAGGAAGGTCAACATCGGGGCCTTGTATTCGCGGAAGCGGACCATGTAGTAGGTAACCTCTTCAGGAATGTTGGCGTACCAAATGAGCATGTATTGAGAGAACCACAAATAGGTCCAGAAAATGCTGAAGGCAAACATAAACTTGCCTAAATCGTGGAGGTGGTTCTGGTTGAGTTCGGGCAGGTAACCGTTCATTTTCAGGTAGACCGCGATCATGGTGATGACCGTAACTGCGCTCACGAACATCCCAGCAAACGTGTACCAGCCAAACAAGGTGCTAAACCAGTGGGTATCGATCGACATAATCCAGTCCCAAGCCATGGTCGAGCTCGTTACGGCAAAAAAGACCAAAAACACCGCCGATACTTGACGGGCCCGTTTCCAAATCCGGGTTCCGTCTTCGGCACTGCCCGCGTCGGCTCTAAGCGAGGCGCTACGCAACCAACGGGCGGCCAAAATCCATCCAATGGCATAAATCAGCGCGCGACCGATAAAAAATCCGGCGTTGAGATAAGGCGTTTTGCCAGCGATGATGGCGTCGTAGTGCGGACTTGCGGGATCGCTGATGCCTGGGGTCATCCAGTGCCAAATGTGGTGCACATTGACCACGCCCAACACGATGAGCAAGAGCATCACCGCCAACGGAACGGGCAAAAACGAAGCAACGGCCTCCATAATGCGCAACACCACGACCGACCAACCGGCTTGAGCGGCGTATTGAATGGCGAGGAAAAACAGCGCACCGAGCGAAATAGCGACGAAAAAGAAAGTGGCCACCAAGAGGCGCGACCAGGGTTTGTTGTGCGCCAGGGTTGCGTGGTGCCCACCGTCTTCGTGACCCGCCTCCGCATGGGCTCCGTGATCGGGTTCGGCATGTGCCGCTGTTGCGCCAGGGTCGGTTTGAGCCGAATGCACATCGTGACCGGCAGCGGTCGCACCGTGGGCGCCCTCAGTAGCGTGGGCATCAGTAGCCGCTCCGTGGTCCGCATGGGCCTCGGTGGCATGGGTCGCTTCTTCGCCGTGCGTGCCGCCGAAGGATACAAAGTTGAATACCAAGGCAATCAGTCCGATCCCTATCAGGATCCAACTAAAACGCTTGGCTTTGTCGCTGAATTGAAACATCGGTCAGGCTTCGGTTTGGGTACTGTCAGAGGGGGCTGCGACCGGCTTGGGGGCCAAATCAGAACGCAGTTTCCATACGTAGTGGACAATCTTCCAGCGCTCTTCGGCGGTGATCTGAGAAGCATGAGAGCCCATCAGGTTCTTGCCATGCGTAATGACGTGGAAAATGCTTCCCTCGGTGATGTTCGGCAAGCGGTCCGACGCGTACGAGGGCACGCCGAGGAACTTTTCGTTCTGCACCAAGGTGCCGTTTCCGTCTCCCTTTTCGCCGTGGCAGTGGGTGCAGAAAATGGCATACAACTCCTTGCCTTCGGCCAATCTCAGCGAATCGGCGGCCAAATTGCGGAGCGAATCGACCAGGACCGAATGCGGCGAACGCAAATAGGCCAAAGCCGAATCATAGCCCGCCTGCGTATTGGTATAACCATAAGGCTCGTACCCACGGGGAACCGAACCTTGGGGCGGCAACAATGCGCTTTGGGCGTTGTTCAGATATTCCGCAGGCCCGGCCGAATAGGCTTCGAGCGCCGGACCGCGATACATATTGGGCATGTATTCGAGGGCAGTCTGGGTCTTGTCCCGTTTGCACCCCATCGCCATCGCAACCATGGCGAGCAGGGGCAGTCCAAAACGGAAGAAAGTGTGCTTCATCGGGGTAGACTTCAATGCAGTTCTATGGCGCCGTTTTGCTTCATCAAGGCTTCGAGCGGTGCCCGATCGCCCTTGATTTCTACTTCGAGCAAAAAGTGATCGTCGGTGGTGCGGGGATCCGGATTTTGCGCCTTGCGACCGGGGTACAAACCGTTGCGCACAAAAAAGGTCCACACCATGAGGTGGGCGGCAAAAAACACGGTCAATTCAAACAAAATCGGCACAAAGGCGGGCATATTGAGCGCCCAGGTAAAGCTGGGCTTGCCCCCGATGTTTTGCGGCCAATCCACGATCATCATGTAATACGTCATCGCAATCGCGGTGCTGAGACCCAAGGCCCCGTACATAAAGGCGGCGATGGCGATCCGGGTTTCTTTGAGCCCCATGGCCTTGTCCAAACCGTGTACCGGAAAGGGGGTGTAGGCCTCGGCAATGGTATATCCTTTGGCCCGAGCAGCTTTAACCGCGGCCAGCAAATCGTCGTCGTCGCGAAAAAACGCGGAAAGCACCGGGGTTTCTACCGCGTGTGCCGCATGGGCATCGGTCTGTGCCGAACCCACTTGAACGTGCTTAGTGGTGTCCATCGTGCTCGCTGTGGTGTTTCTTTTGTTCTTCGCCCGAAGATTTCAGGATGGTCTTGAGTTCCGCCTGCGCAATAACGGGGAAGGTCCGCGCATACAGGAGGAACAACACAAAGAAGAATCCGATGGTGCCCAAGTAGATGGCGATGTCTACCGAGGTCGGGGCAAACATGGTCCAGCTCGAAGGCAGGTAATCGCGGTGGAGCGAGGTGACGATGATCACAAAGCGCTCGAACCACATCCCGATGTTCACCACAATCGAAATGATGAAGGTGAAGATCAAGTTGGTCCGCAACTTCTTAAACCACATAAACTGCGGGCTGAATACGTTGCAGGTCATCATCGACCAATAGGCCCACCAGTATGGACCTGTGGCTCGGTTGAGGAAGGCGTATTGTTCGTATTCTACCCCTGAATACCAAGCGATAAAGAGTTCGGTGATATAGGCCACCCCCACGATTGAACCCGTTACCATAATGATGATGTTCATCATCTCGATGTGCTGGATGGTGATGTAGTGCTCCATCTTGAACATCTTCCGCATGATGATGAGCAAGGTCTGCACCATCGCAAAGCCCGAGAAAATGGCCCCGGCGACGAAGTAGGGCGGGAAAATGGTGGTGTGCCAACCCGGAATCACCGAGGTCGCAAAGTCCATGGATACAATGGTGTGTACGGACAATACGAGGGGGGTTGCTAAACCGGCCAACACCAGCGATACCTCTTCAAAACGCTGCCAGTGCTTGGCCTTTCCGCCCCATCCAAAGCTCAAAATGCCATAGATGTGCTTCTGAACCGGGCGCACCGCGCGGTCGCGCAGCATGGCGAAGTCGGGGATCAGCCCCGTATACCAAAACACCAGCGATACGCTGAAGTAGGTCGAGATCGCGAATACGTCCCAGAGCAGCGGGCTATTGAAATTGACCCACAGCGAACCAAATTGGTTGGGAATGGGGAATACAAAATAGGCGAGCCAAATCCGACCCATGTGGATGCCCGGAAACAAAGCGGCTTGGATGACCGAGAAAATGGTCATGGCCTCGGCAGAACGGTTGATCGCCATCCGCCACTTTTGGCGGAACAGCAACAAAACGGCTGAAATCAGCGTCCCCGCGTGGCCGATGCCCACCCACCAAACGAAGTTGGTGATGTCCCAGGCCCAGCCTACGGTTTTGTTCAAACCCCAGGTTCCAATGCCGTAGCCAATGGTATAGAGAATGTTGCCGACGCCCCACAAAAAGAGCAGGAGCGAAATGCTGAATGCAATCCACCACGAACGCGGTGGAGCGGTTTCGATCGGCTTGGCCACCTCGACCGTTACGTCGTGGTAGCTCTTATTGCCAAGAACCAAGGGTTCCCGTATGGGTGCTTCGTAGTGCATATTGGGTTCCTTGCCGGGTTTAAGCGTTGTTGCGGACTTTGACCTGATAGAACACCGAAGGTTGGGTGCCCACTTCGTCGAGCAGGTAGTACATCCGATCGTTCTTTTTGGCAGAGGCGATTTTGCTCTCTGCATCGTTGGCGTCTCCAAAGACCAAGGCGCCGGTGTCGCAAGCCTGAGCACAGGCGGTTACGGCATCTCCGTCCTTGAGCGGACGCCCTGCTTTTTTGGCCTCGAGTTTGGCGTATTGGGTGCGCTGCACACACATGCTGCACTTTTCCATGACGCCTCGAGAGCGCACGGTTACATCGGGGTTGAGCACCATACGACCCAAGTCGTCGTTCATCGCGTAGTTGATGTCGAACTGCTCTTGGTTGTCGTGGTACAAGAACCAGTTGAAGCGACGCACTTTATACGGACAGTTGTTCGCGCAATAGCGGGTTCCGATACAGCGGTTGTAGGCCATGTGGTTGAGCCCTTCGGCGCTGTGGCTGGTCGCGGCCACAGGGCAAACCGTTTCGCAAGGCGCGTGGTTGCAGTGCTGGCACATTACGGGCTGGAATACCACCTGCGGATTTTCCGAGGGGTCTTCCATCGAACGGAACATATCGATGGCTCCGATCGATTGCTCTTCGGCCACGGCTTCGGTCATATCGCTACTGAAGTAGCGGTCGATGCGCAACCAGTGCATATCGCGGCTGCGGCGCACTTCTTCTTTGCCGACCACCGGAACGTTGTTTTCGGCATGGCAGGCAATTACGCACGCTCCACACCCAATACAGCTGTTGAGGTCGATGCTCAGGTTCCAAAAATGCCCGGTGGTGTGGTCGAAGTCCTTCCACAGGTTCACCTTGTCGGCGTTCATCGGGCCTGCATAGGTCTCGAACTCGGTGCGTTCGTTCCATCCCGAGCCTCCTTCTTTGGCCGGTTTGTTGAGAAAATCGCCCAAGGTGACCTCGCGAACAATATCGCGGCCCATCATGGTGTGGTGCAATTGCACGCAGGCAAACTCGTGTTGGCCCTCGACGGGTTCGATCTTAACCCCGGTCAAAAACTGATGTTGGGCGTCCTTTCCGGTCAACAAGGCAAAGGCGTTGACCCCCACCCCGTCTCCGACTTTGCCCGCTTTGGTCCGACCATATCCCGCGGCCAAACCGACCGAGCCTTTGGCCTGACCGGGCTGAATCAACACGGGAACCGACTCCAACACCTTGCCTTGGGCCGTGGTGATGCGCACCCGGCTGCCGTTCAAAGCCCCATTACTTTGGGTGGTGTTCTCCAATCCGAGGGCCTTGGCATCGGAGGCGCTGATCGTGAGATAGTTGTCCCACGATGTCCGCGTAATGGGATCGGGAAACTCTTGCAGCCAAGGGTTGTTGGCCAAGCGACCCGTTCCCATGCCCGCTTTGGTATAGACCGCTAGATCAAATCCTTGGGCCGTGGCTGTATGGATTTCCAAACCGGTCAAAAGGGCCGGATCTGTCGAAGCAATCGGTTCGGCGAGGGCCAAAATTTCGTCGAAAGCCACAAAAACCCCATCGTGGACGAATTCGTTCCAGCGCGCTACGTCCCCGGCAAAACGCCCTTTCAACCAATGGTCTTTGACCCGGGTCAAAGCGCTTTTTCCGCCCAATCCAAACCAACGATCCATCGACTCCATCGACGAACGCGTATCAAAGAGCGGGCGAATGACCGGCTGTTGCATGGCGAAATAGCCTTGCACAGGTTGATGGTCGCACCAATCTTCGAGGAAGTGGTGGGCTGGGGCAACGGCTCCGGCCATCGAGGCACTTTCGTCGAGATGCTCGGACAGGCTCACGACCAAACCGGCTTTGCTCAAAGCCTCCGCCATTTCGGGGCGATCGTAGGCCGGATTGCAGCGGTCGAGGATCAATACCCCAACACTCCCCGATTTGAGGTCGTTGGTCAATCCTTGCAAGGCCGCCTCGTCTCCGGTGCGCAGTTGATTGCGATACTTAAAGACGAGCGTACTCCCAAAATTCTCGAGCATTCGATTGATGCCGAGTGCCAACATCTCTGAAGTCGCGTCTCCGCCACCGGCCAAAACCAACGAACGACCGCGGTGTGCCCACAATTCTTCGGCGGTTTGGGTCACCGCTTTGGCCACTTCGGCTTCGAGACTGGACATCTTTACTCCGGGTTGGCCTGCTTTCTGCGCGATCGCATTGTACAAACCGCCCAAAACCGCCGCCCGCTGGCTGGGTGCCATCCGGAACCGCTTGTCGGCGTTGGCCCCGGTCAAACTCATTACACTTTCAAACTGCACGTGCCGCAACATTTCGGCCGAAGGCTTGCGGCTCTTGCCGTAATCGCCACTCAGGCTCTGGCCATTGGCCTCGTTGAGGAAATCGGCGTCTACCCCAACCACCATTTGCGCATCCACCAGCGAATACACCGGCAGGGCGCGCATACCCGTCATCTTTTCGCAGGCGTCGAGCTTGCCCGAAACGCTCAGTGCGTCATAAGAGACATGGCGGAAATTGGCGACAGCACCCCGAATTTCTTCGAGCATGGCCAAATAAGTCGGGCTATTGACCGTAGAAGAGAGCAATACCACCGATTTTCCCGCCGTGGTGGCAGTGCGAATCGCGTCGCTCACCTTGCGATCGAGGGCGGACCAATCGGCCTCTGCCCCGTCGACCACGGGCTTTTTTAGTCTTTGGGTATCGTACAGCGAAAGCACGCTGGCCTGAACCCGAGCGTTGGTCGAACCGTTGATCAGCGCTTGGGCATTCGGTTCGATCTTGATGGGACGGCCTTCTCTCGATTTGACGAGAATCGAGGCGAAATCGACCCCATCGAAATAGGTAGAAGCGTAGTAGTTCGGAACCCCAGGAACCAGATTGTCTGGCTTGACCACATAGGGAATCGATTCGACCACAGGGGCTTCGCAAGCCGCCAAGGCCGCTGCCGCCGTCGAAAATCCGAGGAATTTCAAAAAGTCCCTCCGCGACGTCGCAGAGGAGTTCATGCTTTTGTCGTCCGCCAAAAAGCGGTCTACGGGCAATTCCGAGGCAAACTCGTTTTCGCGCAGTACCTGAACTACCGGGCTATCGCTCAGTTCTTCAAGTCCTTTCCAGTACTTCTTCGTTTCAGCCATAGCTAGAATTCAGCCTTGGGAATGGATTAATAATGGCACTTGCCACACTCGAGACCGCCGATAGCTTCCACCGTGATGGGTCCGTCTCCGTGCTTGGCCTTGAGCTTGTCGTGCAAATCGGCATAATAGCCGTTGCTTTCGGTCTTCACCTCGGTTTGGCGGTGGCAATCGATGCACCAGCCCATGGTGAGCGGAGAATACTGATAGACCTCCTCCATTTCTTCTACGGGACCGTGGCAGGTCTGGCACTCGATTTGACCCGCCGTAACGTGCTGGGCGTGGTTGAAATAGGCCAGATCGGGCAAATTGTGAATCCGCACCCAACGCACGGGCTTTTGTTCGTAGTTGGGGGTGTATTTGCCCTCTTCGGGGTTCCAGCCCACCGCGGCATAGATCTTGGCAATTTCGGGCGAGCGTTCTCCGGCGTACTTCAATTCGCCGCTTTCGGTCTTGATTTCGCTGCCGTCGATGTACATATGGCAATTCATACACACATTGGTCGAAGGAATGCCCGAATGTTTGCTGACGCGTGCACTCGAATGGCAATAGTTGCAGTCGACTTTGTTGGTGCCCGAGTGCACCTTGTGCGAAAAAGCAATGGGTTGCTCGGGTTGGTACTGCTCGTTGAGTCCCACCGACATCAAACCGTAGTAGAATTCTTTGAGAAGGAACACCGAAACCACTATTGTAGCAAGCACAATAAAGCGCTGTGAGCGAACGATGGTCCGGGTCCAGAACGTCGTGTCTTCGAGCAGGTTGGTCTCGGGCTCGCCCTTGATGACTTTCAGGGTATTCTTGACCTTGACGAGCAGCGCGATGAGCAACACCAGCACCAACGTCAACCCCCCGAGCACCATCGGGCTGTAGTCTTTGGGCGGTTCAACTGGAGCCAATGGCACAGAAACCCCTCCCGTGGTGGCTCCAGCGGCGGGCGCTCCTCCGGTTTGGGTATACTTCAGGATGTCTTTGATGTCCTGATCCGACAACTGCGGAAACGCGGCCATCACCAAACCGTTGTATTCTTTGAACACGGCATTGGCATCGGCATCGCCCGAGGCGCGGAGCGCGGCGTTGTCTTTGATCCACGCTAGGAGCCACTCCTCGCTTCTGCGCTGGGTGACGTCGCCCAAAGCGGGCCCCACGAGCTTTTTGTCGAGTTTGTGACAAGAGGCGCAATTGGCATTGAACAGCGCCTTGCCGTTGGCATCGTCGCCTTGCACCTCGTAGGCCGCCGCAGCAAGGGGCGCCAACAGGGCGAAGATCAGAATGCGAACTGGCTGAATGCTAAAGGGTAATCTGAACTTCATCGGCATAATCCGTCGGTTCGGAACACTCTGGACGGTGCGCAAATTTAGATACGGAAGGCCTGCAGGGGCTGATGGGACGCGCTGGAAGGGTAATTTATATCCAGTCTAAATTACGTTTTCCACGAACCTTTTCTACTCGAAGGAAGAACGTAATTTTGCAGGATGATTCGCAGCCTTCTTGTCCTGTGTGCCAGCCTCTGTTTCTCTGCGCTCCAAGCACAAACCGATACCGCTCGAATTCGGGTGTGGGAAGACCCCTCCATCGGACCGAAAATGCAGGCTTTTGGAGCCGTCAATAGCGGAAAGTCGCAGTCGGCCAAGGGCTATCGCATCCAAATCTTCAATGGAAATAGGGCGGACGCTTCGGAGCAAAAAATCCAGTTTGCGCGCCGCTATCCGGACCTCACGGTCTATACGGTCTATGAAACCCCCGAATACCGCGTTCAGGCCGGCGATTTTACCGATTCGTTCGAGGCCGAAAAAACCCTTCGCGAGGTGCGGGCGTTTTTTCCGGGAGCCTTTTTGGTCCGGACCCAGGTCAACCCCCGCCGATAAATCCGGCAAAGCTGCGCTTAGAGCGTGCTCTTGACCTGGACTTCCTTAAAGCCTTCGATGATATCGCCGACCTTGATGTCGTTGTAGTTGTGCAGGTTTAAACCGCACTCAAAACCCCGTGCCACCTCTTTCGCGTCGTCCTTAAAGCGCTTGAGCGAACCGAGTTCTCCGGTAAACTGCACCACCCCGTCGCGAATCAAACGGACTCGAGTATTGCGGGTAATCGTGCCGTCGAGGACCATACAACCCGCCACAGTGCCCACTTTGGAGATCTTGAAGATGTCGCGCACCTCCACATTGCAGGTAACCTCTTCCTTGGTCTCGGGGGCCAACATGCCTTCCATGGCGCTGCGGACCTCGTTGATGGCATCGTAAATAATGCTGTAGAGGCGAATGTCGACTTCCTCGCGTTCGGCCAGTTTGCGGGCATTGCCCGAGGGACGCACCTGGAAACCGACCACAATCGCATTCGAGGCTGCGGCCAAGAGCACGTCCGATTCCGAAATCTGTCCCACCGCTTTGTGGATAATGTTGACCTGGATCTTTTCGGTGGTCAGCTTTTGGAGCGAATCCGACAAGGCCTCGATCGAACCATCTACGTCGCCTTTGAGGACAATGTTCAACTCTTGGAAATCGCCGATGGCCAAACGCCTTCCGATTTCTTCGAGGGTGATGTTCTTCTTGGTGCGGGCGCTCTGCTCGCGTTGCAACTGCTGACGGCGTGTCGCAATCTGCTTGGCTTCGCGCTCGTCGGCCATCACCATAAACTTATCGCCGGCTTGTGGGGCTCCATCGAGACCGAGCAAACTGGCGGGCATGGCAGGACCGGCTTCTTCGATGCGCTGCCCCCGTTCGTCGAGCATGGCGCGCACCTTGCCTGAATAGGGACCCGCAAGGACGTAGTCACCCACTTTCAGGGTGCCATTCTGGACCATGATGGTGCTGATATAGCCCCGACCCTTGTCCAAGGCGGCTTCGATAATGGTTCCGCTCGCGAGTCGATCGGGATTGGCCTTGAGATCCAGAATCTCGGCTTCGAGCAATACTTTATCGAGCAAAGCTTCGACGCCCAGTCCGGTTTTGGCCGAAATTTCCTGGCTCTGCACCTTGCCCCCCCACTCTTCGACCAAAATGTTCATCCCCGACAATCGTTCGCGGATTTTCTCGGGATTGGCCGTGGGCCGGTCGATTTTGTTGATGGCGATCACGAAAGGCACCCCCGCGGCCTGGGCGTGTGCAATGGCTTCGCGGGTTTGCGGCATCACATCGTCGTCGGCAGCGACCACAATAATGACGACGTCGGTCACCTGGGCACCCCGGGCGCGCATGGCGGTAAAGGCTTCGTGACCCGGTGTATCGAGAAAAGCGATGCGCTGTCCGCTGCTCAATTCAACCGAATAGGCTCCGATGTGTTGGGTAATGCCGCCCGATTCGCCCGCGATGACGTTGGCCTTGCGGATGTAATCGAGGAGCGATGTCTTTCCGTGGTCGACGTGTCCCATCACCGTTACGATCGGCGCCCGCGATTTGAGGTCGTCGGTGGCATCGGCCTCCATTTCGAAGGCTTCTTGAACGTCGGCATCGACAAAGTGGGTGCTGTAGCCAAACTCCTCGGCCACAATGGTCAGGGTTTCGGCGTCGAGACGCTGGTTCATGGTCACCATGATTCCGAGCGACATGCACGCGGCAATGACCTCGGTGATGGGCACGTCCATCATGGTCGACAATTCCCGAACCGTGACGAATTCCGTCACGTTCAAAATAGAGTTGGCCTCTTCGCGGCGTTGTTCCTGAAGCGCCTCTTGCTCCCGACGTTCTTCCCGTTTGGCACGGCGAATCTTGCTGCCCTTCGACTTGCCTCGGCTGGTCAGCTTCTCGTAGGTCTCCTTGATCTGCTTTTGGATGTCCTGTTCGGTCGGCTCCGCACGGGGTGCCATAGGACGGTTCCCACCGGCTCCACCCGCGGGGCCTCCGGGCCTGGGGGGACGATTGCCTTGGGCAGGTCCGGCCGGCGTACCCGTCGGATTGATCCGCTTGCGTTTGCGCGCATTGGCGTTGCCACCCGCTCCGCCCGCCGAGGGCTGATTCGAAGTAGCCACCGGTTTTTTGGGGCGCTCGAACTTGGTCAGGTCAATTTTTTCGCCCGTAAAGCGAGGGCCTTCGAGCTTTTGGAACTTAGTATGGATGTGGTCTCCATCTTGGGCCGGAGCCGCGGGAGCCGCAGTGGCTGCAGGAGCTGCAGAAGCGGGCACTTCGGGGGCTTCGGACCCAGCTGGGACCGGACTTGAAGGGGGCGTTGGCTCAGTCGCCACAGGGGCAGAAACCGGACGTTCGGGGGCTGAAGAAACAACGGATTCCTCCGAAACGACGGGTGCAGGAGCGGGCACCGAACTGGGGGTAGGATCGACTGGCACAGAGGTTTGTGGGGCCACTTCAACGGGCGCTTTCGGCGCCTCCGCTACCGGAACTTCGGTCGCTTTGGGTGCCTCGGGAGCCTGGGGGGCCACAGTCGCTTCAGGAGTCGCTTCAGGAGCCGCTTGGGTCTCCGGAACAGGCGCTACGGTCTTGGGCTGGGGTGCTACCGGGGTTTCGATGGGCGCCTTGGCTTCGGGTTGCACCGGAGCTTCGGGCTTGGATACTTCGGGTTCGGGAGCGGCTGGGGTGGCGGCTTCCGGTTTTGGCACCTCGGCCGGAACGGGCTCGGGCTTGGGCTGGGTCACGCGGGGGGCGTCCAAATCGATTTTGCCCACTTCCTTAATGCCCGCCAAGTTTGCTTTGGCGCGGACCACAGCGGGTTGCTCTTTGGGCTTGGGCTCTTCGCTCAAGGCTTCCAATTCCGCCCGAATGGCTTCTTTTTCTCGGCGTTTTTCTTCGCTGACCAGCTCCGACTTCCGCTTGCTGTTCATATCGCCCTGGAACTCGCTAATCAGCAAGTTCTGAGCGTGATCGTCGATCTTGGCGTTCGGGTTGTTTTCGATCTCGACCCCTTTGGATTCGAGAAATTCCACGGCGCGCTGGATGGAGATGTTCAGCTCCTTCAGTACTTTGTTCAATCGCGTGGGTGCGCTCATGGGCTCTCTCTTCCTTTTTCTTTGGGGTTGGTCAATCAGTGGGTTCGCAGCGGAGGGATCTCCGATCAGGCCTCGAGCTCATTTTTGAGGATGGCCATAATCTCTTTGATCGTCTCTTCTTCGAGATCGGTGCGGCTCACCAGATCTTCGACCGTGTGCTCGAGAACGCTCCGGGCCGTATCGCAGCCGATGTTCTTGAGCTCGGTCAAAATCCAGGGCTCGATTTCGTCGCTGAACTCGCTGAGTTCCACGTCGTCGTTTTCGTCAAATTCGCGGTATACGTCGATTTCGTAGCCCGTGAGTTGTCCTGCGAGGCGGATGTTGTGCCCCCCGCGCCCGATGGCCAAAGAGACCTGATCGGGTTTGAGGTAGACCTCGACTTTCTTTTGGGCCTCGTCGATGCTCATGCTCGAAATCTTGGCCGGATTCAAAGCCCGCTGAATAAACAGCTGGGTATTGTTTGTAAAGTTAATAACGTCGATGTTCTCGTTCTTCAATTCGCGCACAATGCCGTGAATCCGAGACCCTTTCATCCCCACACAAGCTCCGACGGGGTCGATGCGGTCGTCGTAGCTTTCGACGGCCACCTTGGCTTTTTCTCCAGGCACCCGAACCACTTTGCGCACGGTAATCAAGCCGTCAAACACTTCGGGAATTTCGGTCTCGAACAACTTTTCGAGGAACTTGGGATCGGTCCGGCTCAAGATGACCACGGGCTTGGTGCCTCGGGCAATGACTTCCTTAATCACCGCGCGAACGGTATCGCCTTTGTGGAAAAAGTCTGAAGGAATCATTTGATCCTTGGGCAAATACAATTCGTTCTGATCGTCGTCGTAGATGATCACCTCGCGGTGGCGAATGTGGTGCACCTCTCCAGTGATGATCTCGCCCACCATTTGATGATAGCGGACAAAAAGCGCGTTGTTGTCGTGTTCTTGGATCTTGCTCACGAGATTCTGCCGGAACGCCAAGACAAAGCGGCGGCCGAGATCGATCATTTTGACTTCTTCGGTGAGTTCTTCGCCCACCTCAAAGTCTTCTTCGACGCGCTTGGCTTCGCTCAACTCCACCTGCAGGTTGTCGTCTTCGACCATGCCGTCTTCGACGATTTCGCGGCGGCGCCAAATTTGCAGGTCGCCTTTGTCCGGATTGACGATGATGTCGAAATTCTCGTCGCTTTCAAACTTCTTGCGAAGCTGATTGCGAAAGGCCTCTTCGATGATGCCCATCAAAGTGACCCGGTCGATGTTCTTTTCGTCCTTGAAATCCGCGAAGGACTCGATAATGGCGTTGTTTTCCATGAACTCTGATCGAAAATGGTTCAGAACGCGTAGGTTCTCTTGGTTTCTTTTATAACATCGAAGCCGAGGCGCTCGATGCGTTCAACGTCTATTTTGCCCTTGCCAACCGGCTTGGGCTGTCGCTCGGTCCAACGGAGTTCGATGCCTTCCTCGTCGACCTCGAACAGAATGCCCTTGAGGGTTCTTCCGTCGGTGGTGCGCACCTCGACTGCTCTGCCCCGATGTTTGAGGTATTGCCTGAACTCTGAGAAGGGGCTACCCATTCCCGGAGAGCTCAGTTCGAGGCCAAAATCGTCGAGATCGCGGTCGAATTGACCGGTGACCTCGCGGTTGATTTTGGTCAGCATTTCCACGGTTACCGCTTCCATGCTATCGACGTACACGGTGAACCGATCACCGGGCAGGGATTTAAACCCTACCACAAAAGCCCCATGCTGTTCCGCTGCCGCTTCCACGGCCGCTCGGATGCGTTGTATCTCCATCTACCGAAAAGAAGAGGGGACCTCGGCCCCCTCATTCGTGCGGCAAAGGTATAACATTCCCCAGAAAGTCAAACCGAACGCGAAAAACCGCGGTGATCGGGAATCAACCGTTGTCGAAGGGGCGTCCGTGGGTCGCCCGCGCCCGACTCAGCGCATGGGCTCGGCCCGCAGGGTATCGAATGCCGACAACAACGCGGCATTGAAGGCAATCACCCCATCTTGGTTCAGGTGGTCGCTGTCGTAAAAATGGAGGGAGTCGTTCAGCGACAAAGTGCCATTAAAATCGGTAAAGGGCGCTCTTTGCTGCATTTGGCGAACAAACTCGGGCTGAGGGCCATAGGAATCGTACATGGCGCGGGTGATCGGAGCCTCGACGAGCCACACCCGGATATCGCGCGCTCGGGCTTTCTCCAATATGCGGTCGAGGGCGGCATACGCCTGATCTCGATACGTCCAACGACGCGACACCACAGGGTCGAAGCGGTAGTAATACCCCGCTCGTTCGACATAACCCGTACCCGCAATGTAGCGGTCCCCATCCCGCTCGGCGGGTTCCTGCACCTTTGGAAAACCCCCGCCCAAGGTGCGGCTCAAGGTGGCGTAGATATGGGTGTTCCAGACCTTGGCGTTGGACAATTCCCAGACCAAGCGGCGCATTCCGGCATCGATGGGGTCGTTGGCCAATACATCGAGGGTCGATTCGACCCCGTCGAGGGTATAGCTCGCGGGATACACCTCCAAAATCAACCATTGGGGCTGGAGCTCATCGAGATAGCGATCGAGCAGCAGTTCGGTTTGACGCGGGGTTTGGGCGCTCGAACCGAGGTTAAATGCCTTGAGTCCATGGGCTTCAAACAATCGGGGATCAAAACCCCGGTAGGCATGCGACGAACCCGCGATCAGCACATCGACCGGGCCCGCGGTGCGGACATCGCGCAGCCGACTGTACATATGACCGTAGGAGGCAATGCGGTAGTTCAGATTCGCGATGGCTGGCGCAAACCGCCCCCACAGCATGAGCAGAAGGAGATATACCGGAATGGCCATCAGCCCAAAAGCACCCAATCGGCGCACAAAACGGGCGATTTCGGGATTCATGCTCAAAACTGAAAATAGATGAACGGGGTTTCGCCCGTCTGGTGAAACATCCCGATGATAAAGATCTGTACGGCATAAAACGACCAGCGCAATCCCCTCGAGCGCTGCGCCCAAAACCCTTCGAGTGCATGCTGACGATCGCGGGCAAACCACTCCATGGTGAGTAGATAAGCGATCCAGATCAGGGTCAAGGCAGCTCCTATTCCATTGGCATACGTGAGCTCCGCAAAGCGATTCCATTGGAACATACCCCCGATATAATCAAACGCTTGAGCCAGATCTGCTGCCCTGAAAAACACCCAAGCGAGGAGCGTCAGGGCAAAAGTCGCCGATATGGAAAGAAATTCACGAAGACTCGGAAACCACCGGCCTTTGGCGACGATTTCGAGATGATTTCGATTGGCTCCTAACAAAAGCAGAGGCATAAAATAGAGGGCGTTGAGAAAGCCCCAGAACACAAAGGTCCAGTTGGCCCCATGCCAAAACCCGCTGACTACGAAGATGATAAAGGTGTTGCGAACTTTCATACCCAGCCCGCCCTGACTCCCGCCGAGGGGAATGTAGAGGTAGTCGCGAAACCAAGTCGAAAGCGAGATGTGCCAGCGCCTCCAAAATTCGGCCATGTCGCGAGAAAAGTAGGGGAAGGCAAAATTGCGCATCAGGTCGAACCCAAAGAGCCGGGAACTACCAATGGCAATGTCAGAATACCCGCTAAAGTCGCCGTAAATCTGAAAAGCAAAAAACAGCGCGCCCAGCCACAACGTCCCCCCGCTGTGGGCGGAAGGGTCGGAGAAAATCAAGTTGACATGTTCGGCGCAGTGGTCTGCCACAACCATTTTCTTGAAAAACCCCCAGAGCATTTGCCGCAGTCCATCGGCGGCTTTGGACTTGTCGAACCGAGCCAGGTGCGAAAACTGGGGCAACAGATTGGTGGCGCGCTCGATGGGCCCTGCCACGAGTTGGGGGAAGTAGGTCACATAGGCCGCGAAAGCGACAAAATCGGGGGCCGGACTCAGTTTGCGGCGGTAGACATCAATCGAATAGCTGAGGGTTTGAAAGGTGTAAAAACTGATGCCCACGGGAAGCACGATATCGAGACCGCGAGAGGGGATTTCGTGACCAAAAAAGCGAAAGGCATCGACAAAACTGTCGACAAAGAAGTTGTAATATTTAAAAAAGCCCAACAGTCCCAAATTGACCACGAGACTGATGTACAAAAAGGTCTTGCGCATGCGCTCGTCCTCTTGGTCGCGCAGTTTGAGCCCCACCCAATAATCCAAAAGGGTGCTAAAAGCGATCAGCAATAAAAACCGCCAATCCCACCAGCCATAAAAAACGTAGCTGACTACGAGCAAAAAACCGTTGCGCGCTTTTACCGACTTTTGAAAAACACCCCAATACAGCAGGAATACCAGCGGTAAAAAGAGGGCGAAATCGATCGAATTGAACAACATAGGCTTGGGCTTCGCGGTCCGGCGACGGGCAAAGTAACGACACGTCACGATGTCGCTGCATATGACAGCCTGAGGCGGGCTTCCAAGACCGCTAAACTTAACCCTCGCTTAATCGCAGCCATGGGCGTCCCCGCTACTTTTGGCGGCTATGTTGAAGGCGCGGTTTTGGACGGGGCTCGTACTGTGCTTGAGCCTAGTAAGTGCGGGCGATTGCCTTGGGCAAAACACCGCTTCGATTCGGGGTATGAGCTACAATTTGCTCTACTACCGTCAGACCACCTCGTCGTGTACCGGCGCGAACAACAGCGCCAGCGCCAAAGACGGCTATTTCAAAACCCTGGCTCAATACATCGATCCCGACTTTGTGGTCTGCAACGAAATTGGGAGCAATCCGGTCAATGCCGACCGCATTTTGGACAATGTGCTCAACCAAGACGGAGTGACCGCTTGGGCCCAGGCCAATTATTCGAATAACAGCTTTTCGGATTTGGTCAATATGCTGTTTTACAATGCAGATGTCTTGGGTTTGCACAGCCAAGAATCGATTGACCGCGATCTGCAAAACCAAAGCCTTGTCCGGGTCATCGACCTGTATCGGCTGTACTACAAAGACCCTTTGCTCGGGCAACCGGGAGCCGATACGGTCTTTTTTACCGTAGTAGCCGCCCACCTCAAAGCGGGTGATACCCCTGCCGACGAGACGCAGCGAGACAAAGCCGCCGAAGCTCTAATGCAGCACCTTGCCAACCAGGTGAGCGACGAATATGTGCTGTTGTGCGGGGATCTCAATGTGTATTCTTCGAGCGAGCCCAGCTTTCAAAAGCTGGTCAATTCGGTGCATGTGGCCGAGCGTTTTAAAGACCCAGTCAATGCCCTGGGTGCGTGGAACAACAGCGCGCAGTATGCCGCAGTCCACACCCAAAGCACCCGAAGTTCCAATACCAATTCAGGGTGTTTTTCGGGGGGCGGTCTCGACGACCGCTTCGATTTTATCCTGGTTTCGGATCGGATCTTGAACGACCCCACGGCCGATGTGCGCTATGTGTCTGGGAGCTATAAGGCCTTGGGCAACGACGGGATGCACTTCAACAAGGCTTTGACAGATGCCCCGGTCAACAATTCGGTGCCCTCGGTAGTGCTGACGGCCTTGTATGAAATGAGCGATCACCTGCCAATTACGGCCGTGTTTGAGGTTCGCGCCCACAGTTTGGGCTTAACCGAAGCCCCCTTGGATTTCTCCCTGATTCAGCCCGTCCGCTCGGGGATGCTCGAACTGCGCTGCCCCAACACCCGAGGCACGCTCTACCTCGAGCTCTACGACTTGAGCGGGCGCAACTTGATTCGACTCAACGGGGTTCTCGACGAAAGCGGACGGTTGAGCCTCCCCATTCAACTGAGCGCTGGAACCTATGTGCTCGGGCTGATAGACGAAAACGGAAACCGGGGCTATGCCCGCATTGCGGTGGCCTCATGAGGCATTGGACGATTTCTTTTTCGCTCGTCTTCAGCGGTCTGTATACCGCCTTGTCGGCCCAAACCAGCTTTGAGGAAAAGACCACCGATGCCTCGAATATGCGGCTCAATGTGACCAACCTCGGCACGTTTGGCAATGCATGGAGGGGCTACCGAGATGGGAGCGGAGATCCGAGTTGCGAATATCCTGCGGGCAGTGGCATCGAACACCTGTTTGAAGGAGGTCTGTGGATAGGCGGTTTGGAGAACGGGGGCAATATTCGGGTTTCGACTTCGGCCTACGACAATTCCCAAGGCTATGCGCCCGGACGCGCGGGTTTTGAATTTACGGCTGCCCCGGGATCGGGATTGACCGAGCGCTCTACGCTCAAAGACAGTCGCTATTTCTCGCTCAATGCCGTGTCTCATCAAGACTATGTGGCTGAATTTACCGATCAGAACACCGTGATTCCGGGTACAGGGATTCCCATCAGCAGCCACACCAACCCCATGCAGGTCCAGATGCGGATGGAGACCTACAACTGGAACTACAGTTTTTCGGACTTTATGGTGATTGTCAATCTGCGCATTACCAATGCCGGCCCCAACTATTTCGACGATTTATATATCGGGCTTTGGGACAATACCGTGGTGCGCAATGTGAATATTACCCCGGCCGGCTCGGGCGGAGCGGTGTTCTACAGCCAGGGGGGCAATGGTTTTCTCGACAGCCTCAATCTGGCCTATTGCTACGATGCCTCGGGCGACGTCGGCTTTACCGAGAGCTATATCGGCCAGCGCTTTCTCGGGGCCGAGGACAAATATGGGTTTCACCATCCCCAGATCGATTCGGCCTTCAACACGGTGAGCCAGCAACTCGAGCTCGACACCAATTTTTTGTGCCACTACAATGCATGGCAGTTCAACAACAGCAGCGCGACGTATGCTTTTCCGTCCAGCGACAACCAGCGCTATTTGAAGATGAGCCAGGGACTTAACCACGACCTCTGTTGGAGCCAACCCGAGCTGCCCCAGTGCGTGGGAAAGGACATTCAGGCCGATATGAACGGCAGCGGAAACCGTTCTGACTTGGTTTCGGTGGGGCCCTTTCGGCGCTTTGAACCTGGAGACGTGATCGAAATCGCCTTTGCCTACATTATCGGCAAGAAGAACGAAGACGGGAATCCCAATTCCGATAACAACGCCGTCCAGCGGGTCAACCTCGTGAACAACGCCAATTGGGCGCAAACGGCCTACAACGGCGAAGACGCGAACTTCAATGGCCGCCTTGACCCCGACGAAGACCGAGACGGCAATGGCGTCATTACGCGTTTTATCCTGCCCAGTCCGCCCGACGTACCCAAAACCCGGGTGGTGGCCTCGGACCATCGGATTGAGTTGTACTGGGACGACCGCAGCGAGCGTTCGGTCGATCCAATTACCAAAGAACTCGACTTTGAAGGCTATCGCATCTATCTCAGCCGATTGGGGTTCGACGTAACCGGCACCAACGATCTGGCTTCCAATTTTGTCAAGGCGGGCGAATACGACGTAGCGGGGAATGGGCTGTTTTACGAAACCGGGCTCGAAGCCATTCGATTGGACGAACCCGTTTATTTCGAGGGCGATACCACCGCTTATCGGTATCGATTTGCGTTTGAAAACGTCCAAAACGGTTGGCAACAGGCGGTGGCCGTTACCGCCTTTGACCGAGGGAATCCCGCGAGCGGTCTGGAAAGCCTTGAGTCAAGCTTTTTGGCGAACGATTTCCGAGCCTTTGCTGGCACTCCACCCAACGCCAACCTCGAAGAAAACCCACCCTTTGTCTATCCGAACCCGTATTACTACGGGGCCTCTTGGGAAGGCAAGAGCAATTTTCAGGAAGAGAGCCGCAAGCTGATTTTCGCCAACCTCCCTGCCCATTGCCGGATCACGGTGTTTAGTCCGTCCGGCGATTTGATCGATCGGTTCGAGCACAATGGGGCCTACGACGGATCAGACATCCGTTGGTTTGCCACGTTCGGAAGCGAAAACCCCGAAGAGAACGTCTTTTCCGGGGGCGAACACGCTTGGGACCTCTTGAGCCGCGACACCCAAATTCTGGCCCGAGGGCTGTATTTGTTCACCGTAGAAGACCTCGATACGGGAGCCTCCGAAACGGGGCAGTTCCTCATTATCCGATAAACGTCAACCCCAACCACTGTCCACCTCAATTTTCTTGCCCATGAACGTCTTCCGCTTCCTTCCGTTCGCGCTGCTACTCGGCTTTTCCGCCCATGCGCAGTATCCCTATGTGTCGATTACCAATCTCAACTTTGTATCTCCCGCCGATTTGGCGATGTGCAACGACACGACGCCTTATTTGGGCGATACCATTCGCACCCGGGGCGTGGTCATTACCGATGGCGGACTGACCGAAGTGGCTTCGGGCAGCGTTCAAGGCGGTCTCCGCCCGTTCATCTTTGTGGTCGATACGGCCAATGGAGGCGCGATGAATCCCTTTGCCTCGATCGAAGTGATGGGCGTGGTACAGGACGCCAACGGCAACCTGATTCCCCACCCCAGCTTTGTCTATGTGGCCCCCGGCGACATTGTCGACATCGTCGGTTTTGTCGGCGAATTCAACGGAAACAACCAGTTGTCGCTGCTCGACGGCAATTCGTTCAATATTGTGGGCACCGTTGGAGCCCCGGTACCTGCTACCGTTCCGCTCGGGAGTTTAAATGACCCGAACAGCATCAACCAATTGCCCACGGGCGAACAGTGGGCCAATGCCTACGGGAAGATTCAAAACGTTACGGTTTCTGAAGTGATTTATTTCGCCGGAGGAACCCGCGTCAGCTTCAACATTATCGATGCCAATGGAAACCGCATGAACGTTTCCGACCGCTTTGGCGCTCAGAAACTCCCGGCCCACCAGATCTTAAATCCCAATTCGCCCTATTCGGTGGCCGCGGGTGGAACCGGTTTTGGTGCGTTTGTCCCCCCCGTTCCGGGTACGTTCTACAACAGCATTTCGGGTGCCATTCGGCACGATGCCAATGGTTGCACGGGCGATGCAGGCCGCGGCTACGAAATCAATCCTTTTCTCGACACCGACTACGATCTGGGCTTTGCGCCTCCGTTTATCAGCAATGTGGATCGCGATCCGTTGGTGCCGACGAGCAATCAGATGGCCGACATTACGCTCAACGCGACCGATTTTGATGGAAGCGTAGACTCCGTGGCCATTGCCTGGTCGTCCAACGCCGCGCTCAGCCCCAGCCAGTTTCCCAAGTTTGCCATGACCCCCGTTCCTGGCACCACAGATGAATTCAGCTTTAGCATTCCGAACCAGCCCGATGGATCGCTGGTGCGCTACTACATCTATGCCGAAGACAACGACAACAATCCGTCGTATTTCCCTTCGAAGCCGCTCAACCAGGTTCAGCCCAATGTGCTGTATTACACGGTACGCAACGATGGAATGAAGATTCGCGACATTCAATATTCGCTCGCCAGCGATAATGCTTCTCCTTATGTGGGTGAAATTGTTACCGTTAAAGGCTACGCGACCAGCAGTACCAAGCCGTTCGATTTGGGCTATGTCTACATGCAAGATCCCCAGGAAACCGAATGGGGTGGCATCGCGCTTCGGGGCACCAACGCCCTGAGCGATGTATACCGGGGCGAAGAAATTCAAGTGACCGGAGAAGTGGTGGAGTACTTCAATTTCACCATGATCGACGTGCTGACCGTGACCCGCACCGGAAATGTGATGGAAGTTCAACCTGTGGTCATCGACCCCTCCGACAGCGCTGCGTATGCCACCCGCGCCATCGAGAAATACGAAGGCATGTTGGTTTCGGCCGAAAACCCCGGTGGAGGCCCTATCTGGATTTCTCAGACGAATCTCGGATTTGGCGACTATGCCGTTTCTACCGACCCCAACGCGCCCTTGAGCCGTTCGCTCCGCGTGCACGCCGGTCGCCAAAGCAGCACCGCCTTTTCTTCGCTCTATGTTTCCATCGTAACCGATACGATATACGCCAATTTGGACGGAGAGATGGAAGTACCTGCCATTGCGTGTTCCGACACCATGAGCATGGACGCCGTGGTCGGGGTGTTGAACTTCGGCTTTAGCAACTACCGCATTCAGCCGAGAAACAACGATGACTTTATCGGGCTCAACGTGCCCCTCGATACCACCGCACTGCCGCAGAGCCCCTTCCTCGGATTGGAGCCCCACGAAGCGCTTTCGGGGGTTTCGGTGTATCCGAACCCGAGCAACGGCCTTGTCCGGATTGCTTCTGAACCCGTTCGCGCGCTCGAGTTTGCCCTCTTTGACCTCCACGGCCGCGTTTTGCGCAGCGGCTCGGTTCGCGAAAACGGCCCCTTGCTCGATATGAATGGGTTGCCCGAAGGCGTCTATGCGCTGCGTTTGGTCGAACCCTCCAGTGGTCGCGCAGCCCACGTCAAATTGGTGCACCGCCGCTCATAACCCATTCCCATCCTGCCCGCCCCATCTATGGAAGTCCGGCCCTCGACGCGCCTTCGCCCTGGTTTTTTCTCGTTTTATCGCAGCCTCGTTGCTGCGGTGGTGATGGGGATGATGGGGTGCACCCCTCAGGGCAGTTTTGGGCCGAACCGCGCTCCCGAAACCGCCTTTTCGATCGAGAAAATCGAACTGACGGGCGAGAATCGGCTCAACAGCCGGGTGGAACTTTCGTGGTATGGCACCGATGTCGATGGCTATGTAGCCGGGTTTGAAATTTCGACCGATTCGCTTATCTGGAACTTTACCGAGCGCAACGACAGTGTGTTTCGGTTTTCGCTCCCCCCCGGCAACGATACGGTCGATGTCGTATTGTGGTTGCGATCGATCGACGATCAAGGTTTGGCCGACCCCAGCCCAGCCCGATTGCGCATCCCGCTGAAAAACAGCCCGCCGGAGGTGTCGTTTGATACCAAATCCCTGCCCTCGGACAGCGTTCTGGCGGTGTACACGTTTCGCTGGACGGCCACCGATCCCGATGGAGACAACAGCCTCGAAAAAGCCTTTCTCAAAGCCAATGCGGGTCCCTGGGTCGAAATCGACAAAAATCAAGCGCTGATTTCGCTGGTTTTGGATACGGCCCAACCGGGCAAGGCGTATGTGTATTATGGTACCCGGCGCAGTCCGGAGGCCTTTCAGATCGAAGGAATGCTACCGGGGGTCGAAAATCGGCTCTATCTCAAGACCACCGACTTGGCCGGGGCCGAAAGCCTTCCCGACAGCACCAATGCCGTAGTGATCCGGCCCAAAACCGCCGGTTTGCTCGTGGTCGGTGCCCAACCCGCCTCGGTGCGCTCGGTCTATCTCGGGGTGTTGCAGTCCATCAACGTAGACTACGACTTGCTCGATTGCTTTGTCAATAGCTCGGCCCAAGCGCCCCGTTTGTGGGATCCCAGCTTCGACCTGCTCTTGGGATTGTACAACACCGCCTTGATTTACAGCGATGCAACGACCCTGCCCCCGAATCCCGTCAGCGGAGCCGAACAGCCGTTGTTGCCTCTGATCGCTCCCTCGATTCAGCGCTTTACCGACCGGGGAGGGCGCTCGTTGACCACGACCTCGTTTGCCGCGAACAGCGACCTGACCAATCTGACGGGACCTTTTCCCTTCGACGGGCTCGTGGTTTCGGTGGGTCAGGCTCGAATTGTGCCCGACAGCGGGATGTACGCCATCGACACCCTGCGCTATCCCGAGGTTCGACCCACCTTTTTCGATTTTGGGGTCGATCCGATGATTCGCTCGGTCGATTCGGAAGACTTTTATCGGGGCCGGCTTACCAAACTCAGCGGATGGACCGGAGACAACCTGATGGGCTCCTTGAGGCGCAACGGACTGGGCCAACCCCAACAGGTGTTTTTCTCGGTCGAGCTCCACAAATACAACGCCGATTTGCCCGCGCTCGAAGCGCTGTTCGACCTCATTTTGAACGAAGACTTCGATGGAAACTAACCGGACGCACCACACCCGTTTTTGGGGTTGGGCTCTGTTGTGGGCCGGGCTCTCGTCGGCGGCCCTCTGGGGTCAAAATAGCGCTGGCAGCCTGAGCGGTCGCATTACCGAAGCCGGTACGGGCGAGCCTTTGCCCGGGGCAGCCGTGACCTTGGTCGGCAGCTACAAAGGCGCCGCCGCCGACTTCGACGGACGGTTTAGCATCGAGGGCATCAAACCCGGCGACTATACCATCAAAGTGCAGGCCATCGGTTATGCCACCCAGGAACATACGGGGGTTCGGATCGCGGCTGGACCCGCGCAGGTCAAGAATTTCGCACTCAAACCGGCTCTTGAGGCCTTGAACGAGGTGCAGGTCATCGGTCGTCAAAATCCAGTAAACCTCGAATTGGCTGCCACCGAAGTCAATATCGGCAAGGACCAAATCAGTCGGATGAACGTCCGCGACGTACAGGAAGTGGTCGCCATGCAGGCCGGTGTCGTCAAAACCACCGATGGACTGCAGATTCGAGGCGCCCGGGTCTACGAAACCGAATACTTGGTCGATGGCATCAGCGCCCAAGACCCCTTGGCGGGCACCGGATTTGGGGTCGATGTTTCATCGGGTTCGATCGAAAAACTCTCGGTCACCACCGGGGGGGTCGGCGCCGAATTTGGTGGGGGCTCTTCGGGGTTGATCAATACCCAGATTCGCAACGGGGGCGAAAAACTCGAAGTGAGCGGTTCTTGGCAAACCGACCATTTGTTTGGGCAAGGCGCTACGGCGTTTAATACCGATATCGTCGAACTCAACATAGGCACCCCCCTCGACAAAGAAAAGAAGATTCGCTTTTTTACGGGATTGACCGTACGCCTCACCGACGAATATTTTGGCCCCACGGCCGATCAACTCCACAGCTCGCTGTTTGCCTCCGATCCCGAATTATGGGCTCCCCGCAATACCAATTCGTTCAGCCACAGCCTCAAATTGGAATGGAGGCTCAAACCGGGTACCACGTTGAGTCTGACCAATCAACACAGTCTCAACGTCAACCAAAATACCCGTACGCTGCAAATCGTCGGCTTTGACGCCATTTTGCGACCGGGGTTTCAATACGAGTTTTCCAACGACCTCGACAATGCCACTACCTATACCCACCACAGCAATCTGACGGCCTTCAACTGGCGGCAGGTATTCGACAAACAGTGGGTGCTCAATGCCTCTCTAGGGCGGTTGTTTACCAATTTGCGGGCCGATGCCAACGGACGTCCGTTCCGGTACGAAACCGTCGATCAGATCTTTGACCCAGCCTACATCATTACCTATCCGATTCAGGTATTCAACCCGGGCGATCCTACGGGTATTTATTATGTCTCTCCCGGAGACGGTCTCTACAACAACGGAGGCATCGGCACCCTGTGGCACGACCACTATGCTTCGGAATATTCGGTCAAAGCGAGTGTAGATTACCTGCCCAATCCCGTGCACCAAGTCAAGATGGGGATCGAACACCAGTTCAGCGAATACCAGTGGACGGACGTGACCCGGCCTTGGGTCGGCGCCCCCATCGCAATCAATGACAGTGTGTCGACGCCTTCCATCAGCGTGGGATCGAGCAACGATTTGTGGAAGGTTCGTCCTCAGGAAGGAGGTTTGTTCGTACAGGACAAGATTAACTACAAAGGCATTATCGCCACGCTCGGACTGCGGCTCAACTATTGGGCCCCAGGGCAATTTGCCGACGACGCGGTGGCCAACCCTGCGGCCCCTGTGCTCGATGCCGTGCGCACGGGGTATGAAGAAAACACCCTTGGCGCTTTTGGACTTCGGTGGAAGGTTCGGTTGTTGCCCAAAATCAATGTGAGCTTTCCGGTCACTGAAAACAACGTGCTCTTTTTCAACTATGGCCACAGCATGCGTTTGCCCCACCCACGCTTTGTGTATGCCGGGCTCGACCCCGTCTATCAAGACCGGGGCTTTTTGGCGAGTTTGGGCAATCCCGACTTGAATCCCGAGGTGAATGTGAGCTACGAAATTGGCTTTAAAACCCAGTTTACGCGGGACTTTGGGATGAGCTTTTCGGCCTACAACAACAACCGCTTCGACTACATCGTTTCTCGCCGCGTCATCGTAAACGACCAAACCGGACGGCCCACGACCAAAACCATGTACATCAATCAGGACTATGCGCGGATTTTGGGCGTAGAAGTGGGCTTGTTTTACCGACTCGACGACCGGCTCGGGGTGTTTGCGAATGCGGCCTACCAAAGCGCCCGGGGCAAGTCGAACAGCGCCCGCGAATCGGCGCTCCAAATCGAGCAAAACGGAGAGGTAGAATTGACCCGAGAGCAATATCTCGCCTTCGACCGTCCCATCACGATCAATGCGGGGGCCTCGTATCGGTTTGCGGAAGGAGACCGGGTATGGGGCATCGGTGTGTACGGACTCGAAGCCTTTCTGTCGTTCAACTACACCTCGGGATTTCGCTATACGCCCCAGGTCAAGGTGGGCGAAAACGAATTGGGGCGCCCCGAATACCAAGAGCAAACGGATCGATATCTCGAAAGCCTCGCCACCCCTTGGGTCAACTTTGACTACAAAATGAGCTATGCGTTCCGGTTGAGTAAAAAGGGGACGTCGGCTCTGGTGCTCGGGCTCGAAATCCGAAATGTGCTCGATGCCCGCAATGCGCAAATCATCAATCCGGTAACAGGCCGCGCCTACGAATATGGAGACGACGTGCCCAACAGCTGGCGCGATCCCCGCCCCGAATACAACGGTCCGCTCGAAACGGGCGTCGATCCGCGCAATCCTGCGCGTTACTTGCCACCCCGTCAGATTTTGTACAGCCTCGCATTCCGCTTTTAAATGAAAGCCATCCTCCCGTTTGCCCTTGCGTGCTGCCTGATGATGGGCCTTTCGGTTCGCGCCCAATTGCTCCCGGTGTACGGAGGGGAGCGGGCGGGACAGTCGGCCTTGAGTTTTCTGAAAAACGACCTCAATCCCCGATCGTTGGCCATGGCCGGAGCGAGCATTGCTGGTCAGGGCGATGCCTACGCTTGGCTCACCAATCCGGCACTGGCCACCCAGTGCACCACCCAAAACTGGAGTTTGAGCCATGCTTTTCTCGGAGGGGGAGTCGATCAAAGCGCCTTTACGGGGATTTTTCCGCTGTCGGACGGGGTGTCGTCGCTCGGATTTGCGCTCAACACCCTGCAATCGGGGGCCATTGAAGAACGGACCGAGTTTCAGCCCGAAGGCACCGGTCGAACGGTCTATGCCTCTTATGTAGCGGCCGGAGTGGGCTATGCGCGCAAACTCAGCGCCCAATTTAGCATCGGCGGGCAGGTCAAATACCTTTACGAAGGACTGGCTGATTACCACAATCATACGGCCGCAGCCGATCTCGGGTTCCTCTATCAAACCGACTATAAAGACCTCCAATTTGCCGTGCTTGTCAGCCATTTCGGGGGCAGTTCGTCGCTCAGCGGAACCGATTTGGTATCGGTGTTTAACCGCACCCCCCAAGACCAACTCGACGCCAATCCTCTGCCAACGACTTTCTCGCTCGGGGTATCGGCCCTACCCTGGAAGCGCGAAGGGCATTCGCTCCGCACCAGCGTTCAGTTGAACCACCCCAACGACAATGCCGAAAACTACCGGCTGGGCCTCGAATACGACTACAAAAACCTCCTTGCCGTTCGCAGCGGTATCCGATTGAATGTGAGTGGAATGCCCTATCCCAGTTTTGGAGCTGGACTGCGGAGTCGAATCGGGGGTCATTCGCTGTACATCGACTACGCCGCCAATCCCACCGATTTGCTCGGTTTTCAACACGCGCTGGGTCTGCGCTTCTCCCTGATGTCTTCTGCCCGATGAAAAACGCTCTACCCCTTTTGCGCGCAGTGTTCTTGGGTCTGCTGCTTTGGACCGGCACCGGCTGCGAAGACTACTTTGGAGAGAAAACGAACCTCGACTTTATCGAAGTGCCCGAATATTCGGACCGTCAAATTGCCTATGTGCCGATTCAACCCGCCCTGACCGGGTTTGTCGAGCCAGTGGATCTCTGCATAGGCTACGATCAACTGTTGTATGTGGTCGACCGGGCCACCGAAGATGTGGTGTGCCTAGACGAATCGGGGCGCGAAATGGCCCGGAGGTTTGTTCAGGGCGCTCGGGCCGTGGCTCAGGACCGCCGCTTTGATCTGCTCGTGGCGGGGACCAAAACCGATACGGTGGGCGGTGTGGTCTACGATCTGGCGTGCATTTACCGCTTTCGCTTGACCGGTACGGGAGGGTATGGGCTCGAAACCGCCGAATCCATGGCTCCGATTGTCCACCCGTTCTATTTCAAATCGACGTTTTCGAGCGGTGATGCGCTCGTGGAATTCCACGACATTGCCGTAAGCGGCGACAACAGCAACGCCCCTTTGAACAATCAGTTTTATGTGAGCCGCACTGGACCTTCCGCAAACAACGCCGGACTGGGACCCGACGATGCGGTGCTGCTCTTCGACAACGAAGGGGTCTTTATCAGCCCGGTGTTGGTGACGACGTCTTCGGGTCAATTCAACGACTACTTTAGAGGAGCGGCCGGGTTGGCCTCGCTTACCCAACCACCACAGATCAGCGCGCAGAGCACCCGCGATTTTTGGTTTACGAGCACCGACGAAAACAACTTCTTCAAGGTGCAGTATATCGAATACGCCGAATCGGAATTCGGGGCCGAGTTTCGCCCAAAAATTTATCCGCCAGACACGACCTTGAGTCGGCGTGCACTCTACGACCCCAATCGGTTTGCCGAACCCCTCCACCTCACGTATGCCGGCGATGGAACCAACTATTTGTTCGTGTCTGACGCCGCCCGCGACTCGGTCTATCAGTTTAGTGGAAACGGGCTCGAAGGGGTGGCGCCTCCTCCCGGAAGCGGAGAAAAGAAATATGCCATCGCCAGTTTTGGCGGAACCGGAACCGGACCTACCCAATTCAACCGCCCCATGGGGTTGGCCTATTGGAATCAAATCTTATACGTTTGCGACTCGGGCAACGGTCGAATCCTGCGCTTTAAGCTCACGCTCGATTTCGATTGATATACGGAAACGCACTTTGACTCAATCCAAATCGCTGCTCGTCTATGCGCTGGCTTTTGCGCACCCAACGCCCCGCTATCTTTGCCAAGCAATGAAACCACAACACCGCCTTTTGATGTTCGCCGCCCTGATCGTCTTCGGTCTGGCGGGTTTTGAAACCCAGGCTCAATCGAGCACTGGAGTGAGTTTCAACGAATGTCCCATCTTCGTTCCGAACGCGTTTACACCCAATGGCGATTCCAAAAACGACTTTTGGGGAGCCGAGGCCAATCCCGATTGCACGCCGGTCAAATACAATATGCGCGTCTACGACCGTTGGGGTCGTTTGGTCTACCATACCGAAAGCCCCTCGAGCGAATACTTCTGGGATGGCAAGGTCGATGGAACCGAATTGCGCGCCGGAGTCTATATGTGGCAAATGGATGCGGTATACACCATCCCTGCAGGCAACAACAACGTCGAAATTCAGCGCAAGGGCACGGTCGTGTTGATTCGATAAACCCTTCCTTTTGAACTATTCAGAATCCCGCACTCCGCGGGATTTTTCATTTATTGCCTTTCCAAATACCGCTCGTTATGCCCGAAGGATTGCTCGACATAAGCCGTTGGATTCACATCGTACTCGGAAGTTGGACCCTATTGAGCGGTCCCGCGGCCTTGATGGTTAAAAAAGGGAGCCGTGCGCACATTCTCTTGGGACGGAGTTTTGGCTTGGCCATGGCCGGGGTTTGCGCGAGCGCTCTGCTCAACGGCATTGCGCTGAATTTGGTCTTTTTGTCCATGATTGCCGTGTTCAGTGCCTACAATATCGCCTCGGGTTGGATGGCGCTCAAGATCCTCAAAAAAGAACTCCTCCCCCATCGAACCACGCTGATTCACGTCATGGGGGCCATTTCGATGCTGAGTTTTGTCGGACTCGGGGCGTATTGGCTCATTGCGCTCAAAAGCACGGGCGTTGGCATTCTCTCACTCTTTTTCGGGGGCATTGGACTGGCGAATGTGTGGAGCTTTTCGAGGATGCGTCAGGCCAACGCCCAACGACTGATGCGGATTCATATCTCGGGATTTGTGGCCGGCTTTATCGCCTCGCTCTCGGCCTTTTCGGTCCAGACCATGGACTTTATACCCGGTTTGCTGCGCTGGACCTGGCCCACGTTTGCGCTGGTTCCGGTGATCGTGTATTGGACGCGGAAATATCAGAGTTAAAATATTCAACCCATTACTCTATTAATTCTATAGATTATGTAATTTTGCGCAACTTTAATCCCGATACCCATGACCCTAGACGCTTGGATCACGCTGGCCGTGATCTTCTTAGCCCTAATCCTGTTCATCACCGAATGGCTTTCCATCGATCTGGTTGCCCTCGGAATAGTGGTCGCTTTGGTTGTCGGCGGCGTAATCAGTCCTTCGGAAGGAATTGCGGGGTTCAGCAATTCAGCCACGATTACCGTTTTGTTTATGTTTATGCTGAGTCATGCATTGCTCGAAACCGGAGCACTGCAAGAACTGGGGCGAAATCTATCCGGAAATTTTGAGAAGAACTTTAAATCGAGTTTATTTAAGCTACTGATTTTAATTGCATTAGCCTCAGCCTTTCTCAACAACACCCCCATTGTCGCTGTTTTCATTCCCGTCTTTCTTCAAATCGCTTCTGCCTCTGGCCACAGTCCGAAAAAAATGCTGATTCCTCTGTCGTTCGCGACCATTCTGGGGGGTACCTGTTCTCTCATTGGCACCTCGACCAACTTGGTCGTTGATGGAATAGCGGAAAATGCAGGAGTGGAAAGTCTCTCTATGTGGACTCAAGCGCCCATTGGCCTTGTGACTCTTGCTGGGGGACTATTGTTTATGTGGTTTGCATGGGATTTGCTGCCCAAGGATCAACCCGCCCCAAAACTCGAAGAAACCCTCAAAGACTATTTGACCGAAATCGAACTGCTACCTGGCACGAACGACGACGGCGTGCCCATTATGCGCAGTGCCCTGATCAAGGAATATGGGCTGGACGTGCTGAGCATTTCGAGGAATAGCGAAACGTTTACATTGCCTCCGGGCGATATGGCGCTCAAATCGGGCGATCGGTTGAAAGTTCGGAGTGCATTGGCCGACATCCAAAAAATGAAACAATCGGGAAATGCGGCCAAAAACAATGGATTTCGCATCAATCAAGCCGAGCTCGATCCCAAAGAAATCAGTTTGGTCGAAATCGTCGTGACCCAGGGTTCTGAACTCGACGGAACGACTTTGGCAGACATCGATTTGCGCCGCAGATTCCGGGCCGCGGCATTGGCCATTCGCCACCGCGAAGAAGTGCTCCACGACGACCTCTACCAAACAAAGCTCATTGCGGGCGATGTGATCTTGGTTGAAGTGAAAACCCATTTTATCGACGAACTCAAAAAGCTCGCTCAAAATGGAAAGGCCCCCTTTGCTGTATTGACCCAAACCCCTTTGATTGATTTCAAGAAAAAGGAGTTCTACTTGGTCATCGCCACGTTTGTTGCGGTAATTGGGTTGGCCACTTTGGGCATCGTGGATATTCTAATTGGCTCGATCGCGGGAACCCTGTTTTTGGCGGCGACCAAAACCCTTAAAATGACCGACGCCTATCGCTCGGTCAATTGGGATGTGATTTTTCTCTTGGCCGGTGCCTTCTCTTTGGGAACAGCCATGCACAATGCCGGTCTCGATGTACTGGTGGCCGAGTTGATCAAGACGAATTTGGGTGCCTATGGACCTGTGGTCATCTTGTCCGGATTGTATTTGACTACTTCCATTTTGACGGAAATCATGTCGAACAACGCCACGGCAGCCTTGCTCACCCCAGTGGCGATTGCCTTGGCCGCAACTGGCGGTTGGAGCGTAACCCCTTTCTTGATCGCCATTGCCATGGGCGCCTCTGCGAGTTTTGCCACCCCTATTGGCTATCAGACCAATGCCATGGTGTATGCCGCAGGCAATTACAAGTTCAAAGATTTCCTCCATATCGGAGTTTGGATGAACCTGATCGCGTGGATCATTGCGACCCTGTTCATTCCACTGCTGTATCCGTTTTGAGCCGAACAAATCCACCGTTCTCATTCCTCATCACAACACTGCTTTGATTGCCCTATCGTCTCTTTTTTGGCTGAGTCTAGCCCTCCCTCCTGCACTGCGCATCGATTGTATTGGGCTCAAATCGAACACGGCCCCCGTTTACCTAGAATTGCTCGATCGAAAGGGTAGCGTTGTTAAGCGAGAAGTCCTAGTGCCAGAACGAAATCGCATCGAGCTCAACTCGGTGACTCCCGGGACCTATGCTTTGAAAGTATTCCAAGACCTCAACGGAAACGGCAAACTCGACACCGGCTGGATGGGAATACCCAAAGAACCCTATGGATTCTCAAACAACGCCATGGGACGTTTTGGACCTCCAGCCCTAGACGATCTGTGGTTCGACATTGCCGAAGGGACGGTTATTCAAATTCAGTTTCGGTAGCTCAGCGCGAGCTATAGTGCCGCTTGAGCCATAAACTCAGCCCGCCCAAACCCGGAAAGAGCACCCGTTCGGTGATGTTGGCCTGATCGAGTTTGTCGCGGATTTCCCACTTGAGTTCGGCGGGTATCCGAATACTGTAAAACAGGCCCGGGTGGTCGTGTAGCCAGTCTTCGAGCAAGGCCTCGGATTTGCTCAGCATCGAAAACAGGGCATATTGGTTCACAATGCGGTTGTCGATGCTCGGGGGTTCGAGAAACAACAAAAAAGTCTCTTCAAAATCGGAAAGCTCGTCGAGGGTCCGAATAACCGTGTCGAGCAACTCTGGGGTATAGACATTGCTCGATTCCTTTTCAATCACGCTGCGGAGCTTTTCGGGGATATACTGATTGAGCCCCACATAATTGAGACACCAAATCCGCGCATCTTCGCCAATATGGTCGAGCTCGTTGGTGGCAAAGTGCAGGGCGACATATGGACTGTAGGTCCAATCGAGCAGTCGGGTCGGAAGCCCGTGGTGCTGGGCCAACGCCAACCAGTTCCAGGTACTGCCCCCAAAATTGTCGTCGCTGTGGGCGTATTTGCGAAAGTTGCGCAACAGATGTCGTTCGAGCCGGTCGTAGGGCCCTCCTAAGCGCTGTAAACTGGTCTCGAGACCATGCCCACTCAAATTGAGACCTCGGTAAATAAAGGGACTCCGGTGGCGCGACAGTCGCACATCCCAGCTGTCCCGAAAAAGGGCTTCTTGTACTTCTGCCCAACTGTTGGCCACGATCTCCATAGCACGAAGATAGCCGAGGGCCAGGCCTTGACGATACCCACCCCGTGCGGCACTATGGAATCATTACCGCCCTGCCGACACCTTCCGACTTTCGGTTTCGATCAAGATCGAGTCGATGTGCTGAAGGAGTTCTCGGGTGTGATAAGGCTTGCTGATAAATCCATCGGCACCAATTTCAAAAGCCCGGCGCACGACATTTTCCGAATTCAACGAACTGCACAGGAGAATGGCCGTGTGATTCTGCTCTTTGCGAAGCGAATTGAGCAACTCTAAACCACTGATAAAGGGCATGATAATATCGGAAATAACCAAATCGTAGGTGCGTTCGCGCAGGAGCAACAACGCCTGACGTCCATCTTCGACCGTATCGACTTCGTATCCAGCATTTTTTAATTGCAATTCCAAGCCTTTGCGCATCAAAGGTTCGTCGTCGACAACCAGAATTCGCTTGCGCGGCCGGGGGCTAAAACTGCTGAGCATAGAGCCCGCAGTATCAAAATTGATTCCAAACATATCCGTCGCGATTTACTTCCCTATACTACTGATAACGAATAGGGTTAACGAACGGTTGGCGCAAAAGTTATTCAGAAGTTGTTCCCATATCAAGAAAAACAACCCATTTGGACTACACTATGCCCGGTAGGCTCCTTCTGGAAAGCGCTTTTGAGCAGATTCTCGAACTCCCAGAGCGAGGTTTCCTTAGCGAAACAATTTCAAAATATCGTTGCCGTTAGCGAGCACAATGAGCCCGAGCAGGATAATGACCCCCGCCATCTGCGCCCACTCGAGGACTTTTTGCGGGGCCGGTTTGCCCGTAACCATCTCCCACAGCGTAAAGACCACGTGCCCCCCGTCGAGCGCCGGTATGGGGAGAATGTTCAAAAAGGCCAACATCAAACTCAAAAAGGCCGTAAACGCCCAAAAGCGCCTCCAATTCCAAACACCGTCAAATTGCTTGGCCATCATAATAAACCCGCCCACCTCTTTGTAGGCCTCGGTTTTGGGATTGAGGATCAGTTTAAACTGCCGCACATAATCGCTCAACATCCGACCGCTCTTGGCAACGCCTGCCGGAATGGCTTCGAAAAAGTTGTACTCACGGGTTTCGGTATCGAAAAAGCGCACGGCATCGGACGCATAGGCGCCCAATCGACCGTTTTTGTCAACTGCGACAGGCAATTCCATCGGTTGCCCGGCCCGGTAGAACCCCAAGGTGACCGTCTTGCCCGCGTATTGGGGAATGGAATCGTAAAAGGCATCAAAACAAAACATCGAGTGCCCGTTCAACGAAACCAGACTGTCGCCAGGCAACAACCCCGAGGCTTGGGCACTCGAGGAATCGCCAAACTTTTCGATGACGTATGGAAAACGCGGTTCGAGAAAATTCGATTGGGCCTGGATGAGGTCGCGCACATCGGTGGCGTCGAAGGCAATTTGGGCTTCGGCACCCGCTCGTTCAACCGTAACAAATCCGGCTCCACTCAGCAAGATTTCTACCGGAACTTGGGCAAAGTTCTCGACCTCGGCCCCGTTGACGTTGAGGATACGGTCACCCGTCTGGAATCCGATGGCCTTGGCCGCGGCGCTGGGGTTGACTCCATACTTGACCGCCTGGGTGGGCAGGTATTCTTCTCCCCACACCATCAGCATGCCCGCGTAGATGGCAAAAGCCAACAGCACGTTGACTGTAACGCCCCCCACCATAATAATCAGCCGTTGCCAAGCCGGTTTGCTGCGGAACTCCCAAGGCTGGGGCGGCTGCTTGAGCGCCTCCGTGTCCATGCTCTCGTCGACCATGCCCGCAATCTTGACATACCCGCCCAGCGGAAGCCAGCCGATGCCGTATTCGGTCTCACCGATTTTCTTCTTGAACAAGGCAAAGTAGGCGTCGAAAAACAAATAGAACTTCTCGACCCGGGTCTTGAACAACCGAGCGGGAATAAAGTGACCGAGTTCGTGCAGGATGATCAGGAGCGAAATGCTCAATACGAATTGTCCGGCTTTGACGAGTATTTCCATATAGGGAAGTGGGGGCTACAGGGGCGAAACGCAAAAATAGCTTCGATTGTGCTGTTTACTTTGCACCATGGACGTTTTAAAAGCGCGGGTACTGCTTTTTTTCATGGGGTGCTCGCTGGGGATTTTCGCCCAAAACCGCGTGGCCGTTTGCTTGGTGCACGAATCGGCCTCCGGCAGCTGGAGCGGCACGGTCGAATATCCCGCAATTGAATCGCCCTTTCGCTGGAGCGCCGACGGGAGCCGCGTAACCCGCATCGAAGCCTTGGGATTGGGTTGGAACCGGACAATAATGGCTGAAATGGGTCGCACCGAAACCCCTTTGACGCTACCCGAAGGAACCACTTCGGTCCGATTTTCCTTTGAAGTCCCCCCCGGACTGGGGCCTTCCGAAAACCGAGGATGGGGGCCGGGACTGGGCGCGTGGATCCTTCCCCAACCGCGCAACCAAAGGGCCTACCCCGTTGAGCTGAGCGTGTTGTGCGATACGCCTTGCACCGTAGTCTGGCCTAACCCGGTGATGTTGATTGGTACAGAAGGTGGGCAACTATTCCACGTCATGAAACCCACCGACAAGGCCTTGGTCAGCGATCTCCGCCTGCACATGCTCCGGGAACGAGTGGCCGTTTTGGCAAGCCGAGGACCAGAGCGCCCCAAAAAACGGCCCGAAGCGACCGACCCCGTCACGGGAGTTGCGCCTCCCGCCTATCCTCCCGACGAGGAACCTTCGATTGTACCGCCTCTGGTAGAAGCAGATCCTTCGATTTTGACCCGAACCCAAGGGGTTGAAGAATCCGCGGGGATCCTCGAGAACAAAGCCCTCCCGGTATCGGCCGAACTGTTTTGGAACAGCCGCGAAGCCTTTTTCCGAATCGATCGGGCGGGAAATCAAGCAAACGCAGAGCGGGTGCAGGCTTTGCAAACGTACTTGTACCAAGCGCTTAACCTCGACCACAGAGATTCCGGCTCCGCAGGCAGTACCCCCTCGAAACCCGTCGCTCATCCCCTCTGGAAGTCCCTGTCTGAGGGGGCTTTGCACCCGGTGCTACAGGTGCGTCAAAAAGCCCAATCCCATCGATTGATCCTCGAATGGCGGTGCCGGAATTGCCCCGAGGGACTCGAAGTTCCCTATGTGTGGAAACAAGGAACGGAACTCGGGACAGACCGCTTTGTGGTTCGGGACACGGCCGGAGTTTGGACCCTTTCGGCCACGGGCATTCCCGATTATGCGCGTTTCGATCTGGTGTCGGGCATCCCCATCGAGTGCGTCGAAATTCGATCCGATTATAGTTATTTGTTTGATTTTCAGCACTCAAATAGGGTTATTGAACGAATACAAGCCTATGCTGGACTCATTCAGACAAACCGCCCTGACTTGCTCAGAACCGCCTGCTTTATTGGGCTGGAAGACCCGTCAGAATTGATTCGACTCATGGCGCTCCAGGGTGTTTCGGAACACTCTGAGCTCGATCGCAGCCGTTTTCGGTCCGAACTGGAGACTTTGTACCGCACCGATCCGGACCCGCTGATCCGCGAACTGGCTGGCGATTTGCGCGCCGGGTTGTGAAACGATTTGCCCAATTGATCGATGCGCTCGACGGGGAGCGTTCTACCAAGCAGATCACGGCAGCTCTGGAGTCGTATTTCCGCGAAACGGACCCCGACGATGCGCTCTGGGCGCTGGGGTTATTGTCGGGAAAACGCCCCAAACGCGCCGCCCTGACCCGCGAATTGCTCGAATGGGCCGCCGAAGCAAGCAGTCTTCCGCTGTGGTTGGTCGAAGAAAGTCGCCTACAGGCAGGCGATCTGGCCGAAACACTGGCGCTCCTAGTCCCTTTGTCCGGGGAGGCGGAGCCCGAGCCCTGCGAACCCGTTTCGACCCAGCTCAGCGCAATGGCGCTCCAACTCGACCGCCTCTCGGGTACACCCGCCGAGGCGCGCAAACAAGCCATCGTCGGGCTATGGAAGCAACTGGGGCAGCGCGAACGCTGGGTGGTCAACAAAATGATATCAGGCGCTTGGAGAATCGGTGTCTCAGAAAAACTCGCCCAAAGGGCGCTGGCGGGGGTATTGAACAAAAGCCCCGAAGAATTGGCCTTTCGGCTCAGCGGTGACTGGCATCCGCGAAAAACCCCTTGGGCGGCGCTATTCGAAGGCGACCCCAGGGAATCCGACCGCTCCAAGCCCTTTCCCTTTCAGTTGGCCCAATCCCTCGATACGGCCTCGGCCCAAGAGCTCGATCGATCCGTTTGGGCCTTCGAACCCAAATGGGACGGCATTCGCGTCCAATGGATTCGGCGATCGGGCTGCATTGCTCTGTGGTCTCGGGGTATGGAGCTCATCACCCCTTCTTTTCCCGAATTGGAAGCCGCCGCTTTGGAGTGGACACGGGACGCGGTACTCGACGGTGAATTGCTCGCGGGTACAGCAGAATCCGAGGGGTTCCGCCTCGAAGGATTTTCGGCCCTCCAGAAACGCGCGAAACGCAAAAAACCAGGCCGAGCAATGCTCGAACAGCAACCCGTATTTTTAATGGCCTACGACCTGTTGGAGCTCGATGGAGTCGACCTCCGCGCCCTGCCGTGGATCGAACGCCGCCGAGCACTGGAAGCGTTTGTTCGGGCCCATCCCTCGATTCAATGGGCCTTGAGTCCGGTGTGGGAATCGCCCGGTTCGGATGCCCTGACCCTTCGAGAACAGGCGGCCCACATCGGGGCCGAGGGTTTGATGATCAAACGGAAAAGCGAGCCCTACCGCCATGGACGCGCAGCGCATTCGTGGTATAAGTTCAAGATCGATCCGCTCACCATCGACGCGGTGCTGCTCTATGCCACCCAAGGCCGGGGTCAGCGCGCCGGGCAGTTTACCGACTACACCTTTGGATTGTGGAACGACGGACAGCTCGTCCCCTTTGCCAAGGCCTATTCCGGACTGGACGCCGCTGAAATCGCCGAGTTGGATGGCTTTATCAAAAAAAACCTGCGCGAGCGTTTTGGTCCGGTCTACGGGGTTCAAGCGGTGCAGGTATTTGAATTGGCGTTTGAAGGCGTACACGAAAGCCCCCGCCACAAATCGGGATTGGCGGTGCGGTTTCCGCGCATCGCGCGATGGAGACGCGACAAAACGGTCGATCAGGCCAATTCCCTCGAAGATCTTCGACAGTTGATGCGCGACAAAGCCCGTGCTTGAACTAATTTTTCCGCATCAAGTCTCCCTTACCCATGCCGCGTCTTCCCCAGCCCCTCGGTAGTCTGCTCGAATACCGCACCATACAAGGCGAACACCATTTTAGATGCGCCAACGGACGATTGCGAATTTCGGCCTATGCCCCCCTGACGTTCCGTTTTCGGATCGATTTTGGGGCGGGAATCGACACCGCTTCGGTTTGTGCCACCGTGCCCGAAAAAGCGCTTGAACTGACTTTTGAACCCTTCGAAGGCGGATATCAATGCCTTTTAGAGCGCATCCACCTCAGGGTAGGGGCCCAGGGGCACATCGGATTCTACCATCCCGATGGACGGGCATGGTGGGTCGACGACCCCCAAGGAACCCTCGAAGACCAAGGGCGAATCACCGTTCACAAAACCCTGCAACCCGGCGAGCGATTTTTGGGATTGGGCGAAAAAACCGGTCCCCTCGATAAGCGGGGGCGTCAATACCAAAACTGGAACTCCGACCGCTTTGCCTATCACCCCGAAGACGACCCGCTCTACGCCAGCATTCCGTTTTACCTCGGGCTGCATTCGGGTTTGTGTTATGGAGTCTGGATCGACGACACAGGGCTTTCGACCTTCAACTTCGGCGCCTCCAACCATCGGTTTGCCTCGGTGCGCACCGAAAATGGCTCGATCGACGGCTGGTTCTTCGCGGGATCGGATCTGGCCGAAGTCGTCTATCAACACAGTCGGGTCACGGGCACCTCAGAGTTGCCCCCGCTTTGGGCCCTGGGTTATCAGCAATGCCGGTATTCGTATTATCCCGCCTCGGAACTTCTCGAACTCTCTCGTCAGTTCCGCAACCGCCGCATTCCCTGCGACACCCTGTATCTCGACATCCACTATATGGATGCCTACAAGGTATTTTGTTGGCACCCAAAGCGCTTTTTACCGCTTTCCGATTGGTCCGAACCCGTGCACAAAGCCGGGTTCAAGGTCGTCGCCATACTCGATCCCGGGTTGAAGCGCGAAGAAGGCTATGCCCCTTTTGACGAAGCCCTCGAAAAAGGCCTCGTTTTGACCCATTTCGACGGAGAACCCTATTGGGCCGAAGCCTGGCCCGGTCTGTGTGCGTTTCCGGACTTTGTCAATCCCGAAGCCCGTGCGTGGTGGTCGGCATGGGTAGAGCGATGGATGGTGGAATCGGAAGGGGCCATCGACGGGCTGTGGACCGATATGAACGAGCCCGCGGTTTGGGGCAAAAGCGTCCCCGATACCTTGATTTCCCAAACGGCATCGGGACCCGAGGCGCATCGCGTCAACCACAATGCCTACGGCTATTTTATGGCTCAGGCCACTTGGGAGGGGCTGCAACGCGCCCAACCCGACAAGCGCCCCTTTGTGTTGAGCCGGGCGGGCTATTCGGGTCAACAGCGCATGGGGGCCCTGTGGACAGGCGACAACAGTTCGGGTCCCGATCATTTGATGCTGAGCGCGCGGATGATGGCGGGCCTGGGGCTATCGGGGGTTCCGTTTTGCGGAGCCGATGTCGGAGGGTTTATCGGCGAAGCGCATCCCGAGCTCTTTGGACGCTGGATGCAATTGGGGGCCTTTAGCCCGCTGTTTCGCGGACACAGCATGATCCACAGCCGCGATGCCGAGCCCTGGTCGTTTGGAGAGGAGGTCGAAGAAATCAGCCGGAATGCCATTGCATTGCGTTATCGGCTCTTGCCCTTGTTGTATCAAGGTTTTGACGAACACCGCCGGACCGGTATGCCCGTGCTGCGCAGCCTCGCTTTCGAGCATCCCTTTCAGGCAGCGGTCTACCAACCCGAGTTCGAAAACCAGTTCATGGTGGGCAAGGCCCTGCTCGTGGCACCATTTGCCCATGCCAAGGGCTATGGAAAAATTTGGTTGCCCGAAGGGCACTGGTACGACTTGTACACCGACCGCGTTTGGGCTGGGGGGGAACACGTCCTTGAACTCAAACCCAATGCGCTGCCCGTCTTTGTTCGATCGGGAAGAGGATTCCCGGCCCAATCGGTGGTGCAGCACACGGGCGAGCGGCCCGAAACCCGCGAATTGCATCTGTATTGGGGCGATTCGGGCCAGTTCGATGTATACGAAGATGCCGGAGAGGGGTACGACTACCGCGAGGACGATTTCCTCTCCTTTCGGGTCACTTGGAATGCACGGGGATTCTCCTTGGGCGAGGCCTGCGGGCGGCGAACACCGGGCCGGTGGACCCTCTACCTCCACGGGCTTCCGGAATCGCTGATTTTGGCCAATGGGGTGGAAATCGAACGCCGAGCCTATCGCTGGGTCGAGCCTTTGTCCAATTTCGACCCGTATTACCGAGACGTGGATCTCAGTTTGGAAATCGACGCTCTTGCCCGGATTTCTGTGGATTGGGATGGACAACCCATCGACTGGGTCCTTTCTTAGAACCTTTAGCGCTTGCGGTTAACCAAATAGACGCCAATCAGGATCAAACCCGCCCCGGAAAAGTGCAGCCATCCGATGTGCTCCCCATCAAAGGCACCCCACATTAAGGCTACAATGGGGACAAAATAGGTGATGGTCGAGGCGAATATGGGGCTGGTCATATGGATCAATCGGTTGAAGAGCACCACCGATATCGACGAGCTCAGGGTGCCTAAAATCAGCACATACCCAAAACTCTGCCAAGCCTTGGGTTGGGTCGAAACGATTTCAACGAAATCGGTTGCGGCAAAAAGCAGAATCAAAGCGGGAATTCCCACAATGGCGAACGAGAACAGGGTCAAGGCCATGGGACTGAGATGCGCCAGTTTTTGACCGATGGTGTTGACCGAAATGGCATACATCACTGTCCCTAAAATCGGAAGCAATCCGTAGAGGAGTTCCTGATCGGCCGTGGTGTTCCAGGGCGAAAGCAAAAAGGCGGCCCCACTCAATCCGACAAAAACGCCCAACACCTGCAGCCAACGCACGGTTTTCCCGAAAAAGGCGACTCCGATGGCCATGGTAAACAGCGGAACCAGCGAATTCAACATCCCAACCACCGAGCTGTCGATTTTGCGCACCGCCATCGGAAACAAGAAATACGGAATCCCGTTTCCAAAGAACCCCACAATCGCCAAAGGCCAGAAATCAGAGGGTCGGTATTCTTTGAGCCGTTTAAAAGCGTAGATCAGGGTAAACAAAAAGGCAATCCCGATCCGCATCAACCCGATGTGGTGCGGCCCGAACGAGGCCAAGCCGCGCTTCATGAGGATAAACGAACTGCCCCAAACCATGGCCAGCAGTGCAAAGATGACCCACTTGAGCCAGGGGCTTGGCACTGCCTTAAAATTCATGCGGGCAAAAGTAGAACCGGTCAGAGGGCCGCGCTGTTAAATTTGCATCATGATGACACGTGTTCGCATTTGGGGACTGGGGGTAGTGCTCTCGGCCGCGTTGGGGTCTTGCCAATCTGAAACGCCCGCAACCGACGGGGCGATTTCCACCGCAAAACGGGCGGTCGCCGTCGCCAATGCCCATACGGAATTTGCCGTAGACGGAATGGTCTGCGCCGAAGGATGCGCTGGCACTATTCAAAAAACGCTGAGTGAAACAGCGGGTATCGCGCACTGTGCGGTGGACTTTGGCTCGGGCAAGGTCACGGTCGACTACGACTCCACAGCCATTTCGACCGACCGCATGATCGCGGTGGTCGAATCGATGCACGAGGGTCAGTATAGCGTTCGCTTGTGAAAGCACTGCGCCGCTGGGTTTTTATCGAGATTGTCCTAATCCACCTCGTCGTTTTGGCGGGGAGCGTGGTTCGGATGACCGGCAGTGGTATGGGTTGTCCAGACTGGCCAAAGTGTTTTGGCCATCTGATTCCCCCCACCCGTTTGGACGAGCTGATTTGGGCCCCGGAAAAGTCGTTCAAGACGGGGCAAATGATCTTGCACGAAGAGCGATTGTGGGTGGCGCGTCAAGAGGTGCCCCCTTCGGAGCAACTCGATCTTTCGCTTTGGAAAGTGTATACCAAGCACGACTATGCGCTCTTCAATCCGTTCCATACCTGGACCGAATACATCAACCGACTGCTCGGTGCCCTGAGCGGGATTCCTATGCTCCTGATTTTCGGGATGATCGCGGTTCGAACCCGAGCCCGCCCCGCGGAATTCCTCCTCGCGCTCGCCGCCTTGCTTTTGCTCGGTTTCGAAGCCTGGCTCGGCAAAGTGGTCGTCGATGGCAATCTGATTCCCGGTCAGATTACGCTCCACATGCTGGGGGCACTTTTGCTGATCGGGGTGCTCTTTCTCCTCCATGCCCGTTTGGCGCCCCTTTCCGAGTCCCGCCTAGACCGGGGCACCACCTGGACCCTCTTGGGGTTGCTGGTCTTGGTATTGGGACAAATCGCAATGGGCACCCAGGTTCGGGAGGCGGTCGACACTTTGGGAAAAGCCTCAGGGGGATTGCCTCGGGGGGCATGGATTCAGGCGCTACCGGGCGTGTTTTTGGTTCACCGTTCGTTTTCGTGGCTGGTTTTGATCGCTTCTGTCTATTTGTTCTGGAGGGCCCGGCGCAAGAAGTGGAGCGGCACCAGGGCCACTGTAGTACTGGGTTTATGCGCGCTCAACATTGGTGTGGGGGTGGTGCTCGCCTATACCGGATTGCCTCCAGCGCTTCAACCCGTCCATTTGATGCTCGCGGTGTTGTTGTTCGGTGCCTTGGTGCGCGCGCTGGCGGCCGAACGCGCTTGGACCGCTTTGCGCAGCGCTTGAGTCGTTAGAATTCGAGCGCAGTCCACTCCCCGGGAAACAGGGGCTCCAACAAATCGAAGGCCCGATGCGCATCGACCAAGGCCACCCTTAACCCGATGCCGTTGGGCGACAATCCCGAATGGGGCAGCACCGAGTGCAACAATTCGTGTTCGATCGAGCAGGTCACGCCTTCTGCCCGCAGAACGCTGGCGGCCACTTGGGCCGTGGATAGATTGGAGAACGTAACCAACCGGATGGTCGATCCGCGCTGAACAGGGTCTTTGGGGGGCACTCGATGGGGCTTAACCGAGTTCAAGGTAAGCCGAAGTCGGTTAGGATGCAGGAGGCGGAGCCCATTCGAGGGTTTCGAGCAATCGTCGTATTTCGGCCGACATAAATAGGTCCGCTGGCCGCAAGGAATCGGGTTCTGGAACGGCATCGAAATACAAGACCCCGCGCAAAAAATGCCGACTGCTATCGGTCGCATAGAACTGAGCGCTGGTGGCCGCCCGGCCTTTCATGCGGTAGAGCAACGCATACACCCGGCGCTCGGGGTGTTCAAAAAACTGCTCTTCAATGCCATCTGCTTTGACCGAATGCCGATAAGCCAGTTCTTGGGCTTCGCGAAACAAAATTTCCAATTCGGACGGAGACGCGGCTCGATAGGTAAATTGAATTCGCGCTCTGAGACCCGGATACTCCAAATTCCCCGAATCGGTTTCTACCGCTTTCCAGCCTGCCGTCCGGTTGTGCCGAAAAACAAAGGGCAAACCGGGTTCGAGCGCCACCGAACTGGTATCGGGCAAGGCGTAGCGCAAATGTCCGTAAGGCAATGGATTCGGCTCCTGTTCTTGGCAAGACAGGCCACACAAAACGAAGAAGATGAATGCGCTTCGCCCCATCAGGAACGCTCTGCGTGATCGGGAACGCGCTCCACTTTGACGCGCTGGATGCGGCGGTGTTCTACCGATTCGATGGTAAAGGTCATCGGTCCCAATACAACTTGGTCTCCCGCTTCGGGAAAGCGACCGTGTACCTCGAGGATCAGCCCGGCCAGGGTATCGGCCTCGGCGCTAAATTCTTCGATTTCCTCAGGATCGAGCGCGAGCACCCGGCAAAAATCGTTGAGGGGTACGCGGCCTTCGAACAAATAGGTGTTATCGTCTAATTTGCTATAATTCAACTCATCATCATCAAACTCGTCCGAAATATCGCCGACGATTTCTTCGATAATGTCTTCCAAAGTCACCAACCCCGAGGTGCCCCCGAATTCGTCGACCACAATGGCCATATGGATCCTTCGGTCGCGGAATTCTTGGAGCAAATCATCGATTTTTTTGGCCTCGGGTACGAAAAAGGCCGGGCGGATCAGTTGTTTCCAGTCAAAGCCGTCGGCCGCGTCGATATAGGGCAAGAGATCTTTGATGTACAACACCCCGGTAATATCGTCGAGGTCTTCCCGAAACACCGGAATTCGGGAATAGCCCGCCGAGCGAATCAAATCGAGCACGGATCCAAACGAAGCACGCTCTGTTACGGCCACGATCTCGGTTCGGGGCTTGAGAATCTGGCGAACCGAGGTTTCCCCAAAACGCACGATACCCCTCAAAATCTTGGCTTCTTCTTGCCCTTCGAGCGGGGCTTGGGTCAATTCCAGCGCTTGGCCCAAATCGCCCACCGAAAGCTGGGGTGCGGGTCTTTTGCGCTGTCCCTCGAGAAAATTCCCGGAGTGAATGAGCAATCGGCTTAGGGGCATCAACACCCTTTGCGCACCGCGGACAAAAGGAGCCACGGTCCGTGCAAAATCAAGCGGCTTACGGGTTCCATATACCTTGGGGAGAATCTCCCCAAAAAACAAAATCAAGGTCGTAATCCCGATTACCCGAACGACAAAATCGAGCCATCCGCCCCAATTCGGGAGCCAGTGGTCCGCCAGTAAATTGGACAAAATAACGATGCCAACATTGACGAAATTGTTCAATATCAGCAATGTGGCTAAAATCAAGCGCGGGCCATTCAACAATTCTAGAATGATTGAATCGGCGGCTACTTCGTCTGTTTCCAATCGCGCTAAATCGGTAGGCTTTAAAGAAAACAGGGCCGCCTCTGAGCCAGAAGCCAAGGCAGAACACATCAATAAAATGAAAAGCGCGATCGCGGGCACTATTCCGTCAACCCAAAATGAATAGGTCGAGTCGGTTATGGCAAGCAATAAATGCGGGTCAGGGTCCAATAGCCGTAGTATTCGTTCACGAAAGGGATTCGCCCGTTCCATCGTCCCCTCCGAGGGACGGATGACGGTCGGTTTTCCCGGTCAGCATGGTCATTTCGTCGCAATGTACTTCAGTACTGTAGTGCTTGTGCCCTTGGTCATCTACCCAAGAGCGAGTTTTGAGTCGTCCTTCTACAAATACTTTGTACCCCTTGCGCAAATAGAGTTCGCAAATATCCGCCAGCCCTTTTCGATGCACAACGATCGAATGCCAATCGGTATGGTCGATGCGCTGACCTTCTTTGTTCGTATAACTTTCGTTTGTCGCAATCCGAAAGCGGACCAATTTTCCATGTTCGAAAGGGCGAACTTCGGGGTCATCGCCCAAATTGCCAATCAACAGAACCTTGTTCAACGAACCGTGCATGCGCCAAATTTACAAAGACATCCGCCCTCGAATTCGGGTCAAGGCGGCAGCAAGCGGTTGGGGGAAAGCCTTGAGTTTCCATTCTGAGGGGGGGAGACAAAACGCACCGGGTATTCCTTCCCATGACCGGGCATCGGGCAGCACAAAAACCGACAATTCCAATTCCAAGAGCTTGTGCGTCAATCGATTACTCATCGAAATCCGTTCGGTTTCCGCCTCTGCGCCGCCCTTGTATAAAGATCGCGGGATGAACTCGTACAAGCCACCCCAAATGCCCTGCTCCGGGCGCCGACCCACCCATAACCAGCCCGAAGGGTCACACACAACCGCATAGGCCCATATTTCGCTAGGGACGGCTCCGGAGCGCTTTTTGACGGGTCGGTCGCGTTGGGTACCTCGATCGGCCGATCGACAATGCGTCCTCAGCACACAATCCTCGCACGAGGGCATTCCGGGTTTGCACCATTGCGATCCAAACTCCATCAACGCCTGATTGAAAATCCCCGGATCGCGGTCCGACAGCAAGGACTGGGCTGTGGTCTGAAAAAACTGAACCGACGCTTTCGAGCCCACCGTTTCGTCCCAATCCCACAACCGACTCAACAACCGCTGTACGTTGCCATCGACCACCGCCCGAGGTTCTCCAAAGGCAATAGAGGCGATGGCCGCCGCCGTATAGGCTCCAATTCCCGGCAATTGAATCCAATCGGAATAGCGCTCTGGACAACGCCCTCCAAAATCTGAGACAATGCGCTGGGCCGCCTTGTGCAGATTCCGTGCACGGCTGTAATACCCCAATCCCTGCCATACTTCGAGAACCGCATCCAATGGGGCCGAAGCCAAATCCGTCACGGTCGGGAAACGCTCCAAAAACCGCCGATAGTAGGCCGTACCCTGCTCTATGCGGGTCTGTTGCAGAACCACTTCCGAGATCCAAATGGCATAGGGATCTCGGGTTCGCCTCCACGGCAAATCGCGTTCGTGTTCCCGATACCAGGCGACTAGAAGGGCGCTCACCGCGCTTATTTCTGTCTTGTTTTTGGTTTCCAAGTGGCTAACAATCATTTAATCAGATTCACACCTATATTTGCAGCCCTCAAAAGCAGAGTTCAATCAAACTTCAAGTACTCAAGATGACCAAAGCGGACATTGTTGCGAAGATCTCGGACAAATCGGGAATGGAGAAGGCTGACGTCCAAGCCACCATCGAATCGTTCATGAAAGAGGTAAAGCACTCTCTCGAAGCCGGACAAAACGTCTATCTGCGTGGTTTTGGCAGCTTCATTATCAAGAAGAGAGCCAAGAAAACCGGTCGGAATATTTCGAAAAACACGACCATCATCATCCCGGCCCACAACGTTCCGGCCTTCAAACCCGCCAAGGTGTTTGCCGAAAACGTGAAAAAGAAAGTCAAGAGCTAAATCGTGAAAAAGCAGGGCATCATTGCGGTTGTGGCAGCCTTTGTGCTGGCAGCCGTTTTGTATGCGCTGCCGAGGACGCCCAAGCGTCCGGTTGAGGGTTCCCCTGCCGTGGCTGAAATGCCCTCCGGCAGTGGATCTCCCGACAGTCTCAACGCCATGGTGGCCGATGCCGTTTCGCGTCTCGAGCGCGGCGAGGGAAGTCCCATGGAGGCAATTGGCCTATTGCGCAAGGTGGTCGAACTGGATCCGAACCACCTGAACGGCAATCTTTACTTGGGCTATTTCTCGGTCGTTTCCGGACAATTCGAGAAAGCCCTGCCGCGACTTCAAATCGTTCTCGAACAAGAGCCCCGGCACAGTCAAGCTTTGTTGCTGTTGGGTCAGGCATTGACGGGTTTGGGACGCAAAGAAGAAGGCAAAGATTTTTTCCAGCGTTGTCTGGACACCGAACCCGATCCGGAAACCGAGCAATTGGCGCGCACTGCGCTAAGCGAACATTAATCTCATTCAACCCACAAACCCCATTCGTCATGCCGAGCGGAAAAAAGCGGAAACGCCATAAAATGGCCACCCACAAGCGGAAAAAACGCCTGAGAAAGAACCGTCACAAGAAGAAGTAATCCCGATACCGGATGTCCTCGTCCGGTATTTTTGGATTGTTGTTGTACAGCGGGACGATCGAGCATCGATTCCCGCTTGTGCCGTATATACCTAAGCCCCCCGTATTCGGATCAGTGGGCTGAACTACACCTCATCACTTATGACATCAGAACTGTTCATCAGTTCCCGGAACCGCGATCAACAAGATATCGCGATACTCCGGGACGGAAAACTGGTTGAACTTCATCGCGAAAAAGGAGAACAAGGATTTACGGTGGGCGACGTGTATTGGGGAACGGTTAAAAAACTGGTTCCCGGTCTCAACGCCGCTTTTGTGGATGTAGGCTACGAAAAGGACGCCTTTTTGCACTACCACGACCTCGGGCCCCAGTTCAAATCGCTGCTGAAGTTCGCAAGTCGAACCCAAAAAGGCCGCCAAGCCTGGTCTTTGCAAGACTTCGAAAAAGAGGCGGACATCGACAAAGACGGAAAGATTGACGCGGTGCTCCAAACCGGAATGAAGATTCCAGTGCAGGTCGCAAAGGAGCCGATTTCGACCAAAGGACCTCGGATTACGAGCGAGATTTCGATGCCCGGGCGGTTTATGGTCTTGGTTCCCTTTTCGGACAAGGTCAGCGCTTCGCAAAAAATCGAAGAACGATCTGAAAAAGAACGGCTCAAATCGCTCGCCCAAAGCATTCGCCCCGAAGGTTTCGGCCTTATTATTCGCACCGTTGCTCAAGGCAAAACGCTGGCCGAGCTCGAGTCGGACTTGCAAAACCTGCTCAAGCGATGGAAAGGCATGCACCGCTTGCTCCGGAATGCCAAACCCGCTCAAGCCATCCATAAAGAGTTGGACCGGGCGACGAGCTTGCTCCGGGACTTGCTGAATGACCAATTTTCGGCCATCCACATCGACAATGACGAGACGCTCGAAGCGGTTACGGAATACCTCCAACAAAGCGATCCTCAAAAACTCGAACTCGTCCGTCCTTTTAACGGTCGTTTGCCCCTGTTTGAAGCCTTTGGGATTGAGCGTCAAATCAAGACTTCGTTTGGTAAAAACGTGTCGTTTAATCGGGGCGCCTATTTAATTATAGAGCACACCGAGGCCATGCACGTGGTCGATGTCAACAGCGGCAACCGGAATGCATCGGGCGAGAACCAAGAGGAAAATGCGCTCGAAATCAATATGCAAGCCTCAGAGGAAATCGCACGCCAATTGAGGCTGCGCGATATGGGCGGCATTATTGTGGTCGACTTTATCGATATGCACAAACCCGAAAACCGGAAAAAGCTATTCGATAAGTTCAAAGAAGACATGAGTTCGGATCGGGCGAAGCACAAAATCCTCCCGCCCAGTCGCTTTGGTTTGGTGGAGATTACCCGGCAACGAGTTCGCCCCGAAATGAACATCGAAACGCGGGAAGACAACCCCGATGGAGGCAAAGAGACTGTGGAAGCGCCGATTGGGATACTCGACAAAATTGAGAATGGCATTGCCCTGGTATTGACCCAAGGCAAGGTCCCCAAAATCTATGTGCACACCCACCCCTTTGTGGCGGCCTATTTGGATCGCGGATTCTGGTACCCGAGTTTGCGCAAAACCTGGAGCAAGAAGTACAAAAGCACCATCAAAATTCTGCCTCGTGATGGGTTTCGCTATTTGGAGTTCGAGTTGTACAACGATCAAGATGTACGATTCGAAATTTAAGTCCCTCTCGAACAGAGCAAACAAGGTCGTTTCCCGATGGAAACGGCCTTTTTTATGCCCAAAAATCATCGAATGAGGCCACCCGAATTGGGGCGGACTTCTGAGGTGGTTGGATTCGAAGATGCCCAGCGGGGAGTATTGATGCACACCTACTTCAAAAGGAAGGGATTCCGGCTCGTATCACAATGTTTCTTCTCTGGATCGATGTTCTCTGGCTTGCTCCAGGAGAAGAACTGAACTCTGAGTTGCGATCCTTTGGTGGATTCTCTATGACCTTGTATGGTGATCGAGGAAAGCGTCTACAAGGGCGGTTGACGTTCTCTCACTTTCCAACCAAAAACGCGTTAGACCACTGAATCAGCGGTCACCGAAAGGTATTCTGATCTGACGCCCCTTGAGCGCCGAGTACGCACTTCTCTAAAACCTCAGTCTGAATATTCAACCGCCCAAAACAGCAAAACCAACGAGGGTCTTCTCTGAACTGGCAATGCGATCCGGGAATTCCCGCTTTCATCTCGCGAAGTGAACAAAGGCCCGATAAAGCCTTCAAAGTCGAACGGGTCTTGATCTGCTCATTGAGGCGAACTCGTAGATTCCATGACCTCCCGAAAAAAGAAAAGCCATCCCGGCCGGGATGGCTCCTATACGATTCAATCAATCTCCAGTGCCCCCTTAGAGGCCCGGGAAATGGGGGATTAGTCGTTCTTCTTCAGAAGCTTGCGGCCGCCAAAATAGGCACCAGCAGCAACGAGCAATCCAATTCCACCGTCAATGGGGGTCGGGAGATTGGGGTTCCCCGGCTGAGCACTCAGCGCAAAAACCGCTAAAACTGCGAGGACGGTGAGGATATTCTTCATGACTAAGTATTTCAGAAGTTGATGGTGCAAAATTACTCAAGAATCAGCTTGGTTCCGTTCAATACACCGGAACCTTCTATCAACACGAGATACACACCCGCGCCGAGTTGCTCCAGTGACAGTTCCGAACGGTGGGTACCGGCTGCCAGGTCAATAGACATCACCTTTTTGCCGCTCATATCGACGATAGACAAGGTGCTGTTCGAGGTCATTTCCAAAGATTCTATGAACAATGTGCGACCGTGAACATAGTGGTCAACGCGTCCACCGCCTACGGCGATTTCTTCGGTTCCGAAAGCCTCGGTGCTGATCACTACCACAAAGCGCTTGATGACGTTTCCGTTGGTGTGGTTGAACACATACACTCCGCTGCGCAGATCGTGTACAGACCCAGTGATCAAATCGTGCAGCATGACGTTCCACGAGGCGGGGATCGACTTGAGATCGAAGTTCAGGCTGTATTGGCCCTCGGTCTGGCTGTCGAAGCCGAGCTCGATGTTCTTGCTGTCGAAGCGGTCTTCGAACATTTGGATTGACATACCGTCGTTGTTCGGCAGGTAGGTCATCAAGTGCGCGAAACCGGGGGTGCTACCGCTCAATTTGTAGGCATCCAAATCGCTGTCGTATCCGGCCGTGGCATTGCCGTGGAAGCCGATGTAGGCTTTCTCTTCGTACCCGTTGGCCCAAGCAGTCGAAACCGTAATCAGCGGGAATTCATTCTGAGCGGCCTTGAAGAAAGTGCCATCGGTGAACTCGCGAGCCGTAGAAACAAACTGGAACACGTTGGGGCTAAATACCGGAGTAGGGCGCTGCTTGACCCACATCGCTTGGAAGGGGGCGGCTACGTCGAAGCTACCCACACCTACCGAGTTTTCGCTCTGATAGGAAGTGCCGTCCCAACCGTAGAGCGTTCCTTCAAAATTGCCCAGCAAGGTGCTGTTGAGGTTGAGCAAGCTGGCGTTGTTGACACCGGCCGTAAAGGGGTTGCTCACCATGTTCCAACCATTCGCATCGCCGATGTAGCCGAAGCTCGAAGAGCCCAAGCCGTAGACCGTTACAACGGGTACCGTCGAATTCAGAGTGTTGCCCGTTACCGCTACCGTAAAGGCATCGGGGGTGAATACACCCGAGCCGTTGGTTCCGACATAGATGGTAAAGCCTTGACCGGGGGTCAGGGTCGAGCCCGCACCGGGTACAGAGACATAATCAACCCCATTGTAGGTGAAGATGTTGCGATCTGAAGCCGGCATGGCTGTAGCGTACTTCACAATATTCCAAGGAGCCAAATAAGCGCCGTAGGTTGTCGTTACTGGGCTGCCCATCAACAACCAACGTCCGTTGGCTGGACCGGCGCCGCGGTCGTAGTACTTCTGGACTGTGGCCGTCGTGGCAGGACCGATGTATTGCGCATAACCAGTGGCATCGGCACTCAGAACCAAGCTACCGCTGTTGTTCATATTGGTCAAGGTCAAATCCGCATTGGGCGCTACGGTCAGCGAGGTGCCCATGGCAATGCTGACATAACCCAAAGTAGTGCTCGAAGAGAGAACGGCATTACCCGCTTGAACCAAAACCGTATCGGTGCTGCTGGCAACCCCGCTTGGATCGCTCGGAATCCAACCGTTGTTATATACATAAGCACCTGAGCATACTTGAACATGGTTTTTCAGATCTTCCGAATCTTGGGCAAAGACGTCCCATTCCGAAGCGTTGTAAGTGGTTGTCGGCGCGCAAACTTGGGGCTTGCGGCGGAGAGTAACGTTCTGGTTGAAATTGGCACTGCTGCCAATGACACCCACAACGTCAATGTTGACATCGGTAGCAGCGTCGCGCAAAGCGATCACATCGTTTCCGTCATAGGCCATGGTGCTGTTGGCGTTGCCATTTTGATCGAAGGGGGCACCGGGAATGTTGGCTCCCGAACGGCGAATTACATAGGTTTCTCCGGGAAGCAGCGTGGCGACCACCCAAGCCGAACTCGGCATCACGTTGGTCGGGGTCAAGGCTCCGTTCGAATAACGAACAAACTCATAGTTTGACAAGGCAATGGGAGCACTCGTTCCATTATAAAACTCCACGTACGAATTACTTCCAGAACCTTCTACTACCTCGGTAATCATCAGGTCATTGCTCGATCCACCCGCACCCACCGGGGTGGTGCTCACTTCTACACCAGCAGACCAAGACGTTCCTACACGGGTGTACACTTTAAAGTAGTAAGGGGTCAAGTTGGTCAGAGCGGTTACCGAAACGCTCGACCCAAACCTTTATAGACAACGTAGTTGCCTCCACCCAAATCCGTTCCCGAACCGTAGGCCGCATTGGCCGTATAAGCCGTACCATCGCCGGTCGGAGCGAAAGAGATGCTCGAAGTACCTGCTACGATCAAAACCTCGTCGGCACAAGCATCATTGACCCAGCTCAAATCGGCTTGGCTATCGGCAGAAGCCGCTGCTACACTCGTCGGGTCGACAGGCGTAGTGCAGGCACCGCTCACATTGATGTTGACGTTGTCGATGCCGGCACATTGAATATTGCCAAACGAAGTACCTGTGGCACCTGACCAGCTCCAGCAGAGATAAAAGTCTTGACCGTTGGGGATTGACGTAGGCAATACAAATGTGCCCGAAACGCTCGTCGAGGTACCCGGAGCTACGGGATAACCATTGTTGGTCGCATCGGCCGGAAGTACCGTATTGAAGGGGGCACCTGCCGCCGTCCAGTTCACACCGTCGGTAGAATAGAACAACACCATGCTGAAGCCCGGCGCGTGCGTTCCCTGCTTGTATTTCTCGATGTCATAGGCGATATCAAGCGATGTAATAGCAGCGCCCGAGTTCACGAAATGTTTGTAGGCATTGCCCGTACGTGGAGTTCCGGTTCCCGAACGCAAACGATGACCAATAGCCGACTCGGCGGTATTGTTGTTCGCGTTGAACCGATAATTGCCCGCTGGATTGGTCGCAATCGCAGAAGACATATTGTTGCCGGCCGCATAGGTCGTCGACGTAGCCGCAGTGGCAAAGTCTCCAACAACGCGCACTCCGGTGGTCGTTCCCAGACGCCAGTCTGCGGGAAGCGCAGCCGCCGCAGGGGCACCCAGTGCATCGAAGTTTTGAGTGTAGGCTGGACCCCCGAAAGAAATCGAGGTTTGAGCCACACTGCTCAGGGTCATTGCGCACAAAGCGAGCGCAGAGAATACAAGCTTTTTCATAGGTATAGTTATACTATGCCACAAAAGTACACAAATACATACCTACTGAGTGGGATAATGTTACTAAACTATTAATCCCTCCTGAATCATAGGTCATTAGGGACTTTTATGGACGTTGAATACTCCAGTGAACCCCCTGTTGACGCAGAGAAAGAAGCAAACGATCTTTCAAAATGGATTTGTTGCTTCCCAAGATGGAACGCTTTTGTGGCTATCAGCCCAGAAGCATTCACGAAGTTCGAATCAAATTCAAGGGCGAAGCAGATAACCCAGCCCACTTGGAAGATTGTCTCGAACAACTCAAAGCACTCGGATATCTCGACGACCGGAAGTTTGCCCTCGATTATACGCGGGGCAAAATCAGAGCGCATTCTTGGGGCCCAAGGATGGTTGCTTATCGACTTGCCGAGAAGCACATCGCTCGACCGTGGATCGAAGAAGCCATACAGGCCCATCAGGAAGAATTTAAGGTTGCCTTGGAGCAAATTCTCCACAAAAAACTGCGTCCCTTTCGGCAGGTCGCGAGTCCCGTCCCAATGGCGGGACTCCGACGCTACCTTGGACAAAAGGGCTTCGATTGGGAGGACATCGACCGCGCCCTAAAACACCTCTGAGGCACCGAATTCAGCGCACTCTCTTCTCCCGGTGTACGATCTAGGGTCTGTACAAGGTTTGACTCGAAGCACCCGAGTCGCTCGACCAGGTGGCGATATACACCCCTGAAGGCAACGAACCATAGGGAACGGTCAACGGACGCTCTGTGCTGGTTCGGGTTTGGAACACCTGTTTGCCCGATGTATCGAACAATTGAAAGTTCAACTGCTGAGGCGGATAGAAGCTGCCCCAGAACAAAACCCATTGGCCGGGTTCGGAGCGCACTAAAGCCACGGTACCTGGCCAGACTGCCGGCCCAAAATCTTCGGGCCGAAAATGCAAACGGAACCGTCGGTGGGTCTTTCCAGGGTCAAAGTGAATGGCAATGGTCGTATCGGTGGCGTTATAGTGCTGCCCGGTCAACCGATCTTCAAACCACCATTGGGTTCCGAAAACGGCACTAAATCGATGGAAATCCATGCGGAGCATGACCGGCGACTCTGTTTCGATGCGCAGATCCACAAAGGCACGGTCGACATCGAATGCATCCAGCGCCAATGGAAGACTATCGGCACCCATACTATATATATGAGCGTATCCGTCTTCCATCGATTTCCATTTGAGCACGTCGATGCGCGGATCGAATAAACTATCGGCATCGCTACGCACGGTGGCATACCACTTCTCCTGATATCCATTCGGCCAATGAATTACCACTTCTGCAGGTTCAGCCAGGGTGTTTTGCTTGTACCGATCGCCCATGGACGACACTGCCGCTGATTGCACAAAGACGAACGAATCGGTAGGTGTATAGGTGCTGCTGTCAGATTGAACCCAAAATGCCTGAAAAGGTCTCAGTGTGTGAAAATCGCCGACGCCCGAGGACGTTCCAAAAATGAAACCATTCCCGTCGAAGGTGTAGGCTGCTCCGAAATTGCCCTGGGCATTGAGGCTCATGAGATCGGCCACCCGCAAATTGGCCGGATAGGGATTTCCCAAGAGATTCCAACCCCGATCTCCGCCTTGGTAGCCGGCCGCAGAAGTACCCGGCTCGTCGGTGGTGGGAACGCCGAGCGAATCCACGCGGCTCCAACCCTCGGCCCCCACCCAAATCTGGGGACCGCTGTAGGCTACGCCAAAAGCCGAACCCGCATACGCCAAAATTCCCTGACCCGGGGCCACTGCCGTTCCTGAACTCAGCGGGACAAAGTCGACCCCATCGTACGCAAAGACACTTGGGGAGGTATGCGGCGCATAATTGACTTGCGTAAAATCAGAAAGGAGGCTGTCGACCGTCACCGCAACCGGTGGCGCCAGATACATCCACCGACCCGTCAGTCCTCCGGTAGACAATTGAACCGAAGATCGAATCGGTACGGGAGGCCCGAGATAGGTCGACGACGATTGCGCATTTGACCTCAATTCCACCACAGAGAGTGAATCGACCCGGGCCTGGGCCAACCGGAGCAAGGATCCCGGTTCTAAGCGCAGCTGCGCATCGGCCTCCATGCCCAAATAAGCCCATTCGTAGTTTCCGTCGAAAAGGGCTGTTCCAGAATGGAGATAAACCGGATCTATGGTACTGCCGGTATCGGGTTCTTCGCCTTGAATCCAGCCCCAATCGGTGTGAACGTACTCACCGAGCCGGCCTGGATTGCCTCCAGAAGCAGGGGCCGTAGAGGCTGTTGCTTGGGCGAGTGACCGATGCCAACGAACGGCCCCTCCGACCGCCGATTCGGTATCATCGAACAGAATGCCGTCGTCTTCGTCGGGCAAACCTCCGTAGCGCAATTGCCAGCGACGCGGGGTCGTTGTTCCGAAAAACAAACCGTTGGTTCCCCGCACAAAGGCAGTGGCGCTGTCCATTGGACCCCAATAGGCTTCGAACGATGTCCGGTCCGACGATCCGCGGCATACCACCAGTACCCCACCCGCCGGAAGAACCGTATCCAGGGTCGATTCCAACCCAAAATCGAAGATGTACTCCACATTGTGGGGTGGATTTTGCGCCATGCGCACCAATTTGAGCCCACGGGTCGGAAGTTCAACCCCACTGAGATTGACGATCTCCATAAACTCGTCGACAAAAAAGGGTGCGTCGCAGATTTCGGTAATCCGGACGCTGCCCGGCCCATAAGGCAAAGACGGCGTTTTGACCGAATCGGAACGAACCGGTGTGGCCAAATAATCGACCGACGCGCCTTGGTTGGTCAAGGCCCACATCGAAGCAAACAGGACCGTTTCTGGAGGCAAACCCGAAACGATCAAGGAGTCGCTGTTCGGCGGCAAAAGGTAGTCCGTGGCCCCATCGGACCAGTCGAAATCGGCCGAAATGGGCGTTCCATCGACCGGACCGCTTGGCCAACCTGTCCTCGACAGCCGCAACAGCAACTGGGTGGGCGAGGTCCCTGAAGGGGGTGCTGAAGGCATAAACCACTGGACCTTGGCAGCGTCGACACCCCTTAGCACTACATTGAGAGAATCGGCAGAATAACTGGGCTCGGGCAACGGACCCGATCCAAGCGAAAAAGCAACCCCACTGAGCGCAGGAAGCAAGGCACCGTCGTTCTCGAGTGTCCACTGGGAAGGATCCCGAATCAACGAGGCGAAACCGGATGCAATCGATCCGGTTCGAGACCCGGAATACTCCCCATTGTCCCATTCAGGAACCGCGGTATGCCATCCACCCAGAGCCAAGGCCGCGGGCAGTGCGGAGTTGTTCGAATTGGTGCGATCGGGGGCCCAACCTGAGCCGTCGAAATTCAACCCATCAATCAGTTGTGCTTGGGCCAAACTCCCTTGATACACAAAGATTTGATCGCCACTGACGGACAATCCGCCCATCGAGCCCGAAATGCTGCCCACAGTGGAAGTACATGGTCCCCCCGAGCATACCACCACCACCACCGTCCCGACGGGAAGGATTTGACCCGTGGTATTCGTCCACGTACACGCCGATTCAGACGTATTCGAAAACCCGATGCTGTCTGCCGCGGCCCAACCATTGTCGGTAAAGGATACGGCGGTGCTGTCTGCCAACGGAACCCAATTGACAAAACTGAACCCATCGGGATCGTCGGAGCGGAATCCAATCAATTGAACCTCTCCGGGATTGAGCGCCGTTTGAGCGTAGAGACCTGCGCTGGCGGTGGCCATCAACCAAAGCAGGGCATGGCGCGGCCAATAAAAAGAACATTTGTTGCGATTCATCTGTCAGATTTTTCGCAATTTTCAAAAATAAACCCCTTTCTCCACATCGGGTGGAACACGGGTTATTCACCAAACAAGACGGAATCCGTAGCATTCCATCAACATTGTTACAAAGTCCGCAGATTGAGTAAATTGCTGTACTTTCGTAGAGCCAAAACGACGCCATGAAGCGCATTCTCTACTTAGTTGTTCTCGCCGCCTTGGGCATTGGGGTGCAGGCCCAGACCGACACCACCTTATCCTCTGTAGCCCCCGCTCAACCCGACAGCCTGATTCCGGCAGAGCCCGTAGAACCCCTACCCGTGCTGGTTGAGGAAGAAACACTTCCCGTGCTCCCCCCCGACCCTCCCCCGTCTCCCCGTTCTCGAGGAAACGCCAAACATGGGCTGGGCATCAACTTCGGAATGAACGGAGTCGGTGCCGATTATGCGTATATGCCCGGGGAAATGTTCGCTTTTCGCGGTCGATTCCAGACCCTCCACTTTACGCTGAACATCGACGATCTGGAATTCTCTGAGACCTATGTGGGGGTAGACGGATCCCTGAACTTCACCAACCTCGACCTTTTGGTGGACTTCTATCCTTTTAAGAGCTCCTTTAAAATCGTCGGAGGATTCGGTTACTTTTTGAACAACCGCATCACCTCTAAAGGCTATTTCGTCGATGATTTGCAATTGGGAGAACTCGTGCTCGATCCCAACGATATCGGATACGTAGAAATCCAAGCCGAATGGGCCAAGTTGGCACCCTATATCGGACTTGGTTTTGGAAAAGCCGTTCCGAACAGCCGCGTCGGTTTCGGATTTGAACTGGGCACGTATTATGGCGGAGCCCCCGATGTGACCGTTATCGCTACAGAGATGTTGCGCGAAACGAGTCAAGAAGAGGCCGAACTCGAGGAAAATCTCAAGGACTACGCCTGGATCCCCTATCTCAACTTCCGTCTTTCGATCCGAATCATCTAATTAGACCCTTACCCCTATGAAGCCCCAGTTTCGCCCCTTTGCCCTTGTTGCTGTCCTTTTTGGGCTCTTTTCTTCGTGCAACACCGACCCTTTTGAAGGGATCGATTTGCACATAAGCCCGGAGTTGCTTGAATATACCGCCATGCTCGAACTCGTCGATGCCTCGGGCAACGGGGTTATTCCAGACGGAGCTAGTATTCGGTTCAGCGGTCCCGAGGCCGATCAGGTTTATCCCATCGCTGCGACGAAGGATTTCGAATTTGAAGCCGGCAAACTGGCCATTGGAATTCACCCCGATGCGCTACAGGGCAATAGTTCGGTTGAGGTAACGGCCATTGTCGATGCCCCGGGTTATTTGACCGCTCGCACCTTGATTCGGTTTGGGGGTCTGAAACAACAACTCATCAACGTACCTCTTTTGCGCACCGACAATCTGCCCAATGGGGTCGGATATGTGACGCAGAGCTATGGTTTGGTCAACAACGCCATGCCGGACGATTTCACCTTCGTCTTGCCCGCTTCGGCATTCAAGGATGTACCAGTGTCGCTCAACGTGGTCAGCGGAACGCAGTTTCTCGATGCCAACGGAGCCGTCATCAACGGAACCAATGTCGAAGCCCGGATTGCCGGTTTCGATACCGACAGCCCCGAATCGATGGCCAACTATCCCGTGGGATTGATTGCGCCCAATGCGATGACGCCTTCGGGAACCAATCAAAACATTTCGTTTACGAGTGCTGGTTTTGCAGCCATCGACCTTTTTGTCAATGGGCAAGAAGTCTTTGGATTCAGCCAACCCGCGACGATTTCAATGGGGCTCGATCCCACCCTGACCAATCCGAATACCGGAGGTCCTCTGGCGGCAGGCGATGCCATCGAAGTTTGGAGCTACGACGAAACCCTCGAAGTCTGGAGCTACGAACAGACCGGATTGGTTTCGAATGGTTCGAATGGGCTCGAAATGTCTTTTACGACCAATCACCTGAGTTGGTGGAATGTAGACTTCTTTGGGGTCAACTGCTCCTCGGCGAGTCTGACGTTGAGCATTACAGGAGGTCCTGGCAACTACGTCGTCAAAATGGTCAATGCGGCCAATCCGGCCCAGTCGTATTCGACCCAGACGTTGTACCTCTTCGACGGTATGAATATCTCGATCTATAATGTGCCCAACTTCCCCGTCCTCATTGAGGTCTATGCCACGTATGGAGATGCCTACAGCGGTAGCAACCCCTTGTTTACCAGCGCGCCATTCAATCCCTGTAGCGGCCCCATCAATCTTTCGATTGGGCTACCGGCTGCGAACCCTTGGGTCAATCTCGATATCGAAGGCTACTGCGACGGAATCAGCGGGTTGGAATTGCGCCCTTCGTTTTATGTGTATTTCCGCCCAAGCGGAACCACCACATGGTTGTATCTGGGGTGGGTATCGAACGGAATCGGTGCCACCGACGATCTGGTACAAGGCCAGTACTATGATTTCGCCGTTTGGTATGGCGGATGGATCGAATCGACCAACAACCTCGTCGACCAAACGAACTATACTTTTTCGTTCGAGCTCGGCAGTTTCTGCGACGACCTCTAAACGAGGGTTTTGTCAAGCCTTTAGGACGCTCGATTCGGTTGGTCCGAGTCGAGCGATCGATTCGCCAATTGCCCACAGGCCGCATCGATATCGCGTCCGCGGCTTCGCCGAATGTTGACCACGGTTCCATCGGATTCGAGCACGTCCACATAGCGCTGGACGGCCTCGGGGTCAGCCTGCTCAAAACGCGGATCCCCAATGGCGTTGTATTCGATCAGATTGACCTTGGAGGGAACTTTGCGGCAAAAGTCTCGGAGGGCTAGGGCGTCTTCCAACCCATCGTTGAATCCCTTCCACACCACATATTCGAACGTAATGCGCCTTCCGGTACGTCGATACCATTCTTGCAAGGCCTCTATCAATTCCGACAAAGGATTGGTTCGGTTGACCGGCATAATTTGACTCCGCTTGGCGTCGATGGCCGAGTGCAGCGAAACGGCCAAACCGAAGGCCAAGGGCTCGAGCGCAAGGCGACGAATCTGCTTGGGCAGACCCACCGTAGAAACGGTAATGCGCCTCGGTGCCATTCCCAACCCTTCCGGAGAGGTGATGCGGCGAATGGCCTCCAACACTTCTTCGTAGTTGAGCAAGGGCTCGCCCATTCCCATAAAAACGATGTTCGACAAAGGGCGGCCAAAAAACGACCGGCTCTGCTCCCCGATCAGCGCCACTTGATCAAAAATCTCTCCGGCGCTCAAATTCCGCTGCCGTTTGATGCGCGCCGTCGCGCAAAATTGACAGTCGAGCGCACAGCCCACTTGGGAAGAAACACAGGCCGTGGTCCGGGTGGCCGTGGGAATCAACACGCTCTCGACCACCAACCCATCGTGCAGTTGAACCGCGTTCTTTAAGGTTCCGTCTTCGCTGCGCTGCACTTTAGAAAATGTCGCAGGTCGCAAAACAAAGTCTTCGGAGAGTCTACGGCGAAGACCGATCGACAAATTTGTCATGGCATCGATGTCGCGCGCGGCTTTTTCCCAAAGCCATTCTCGAATTTGCTTGGCCCGATAGACGGGCTCTCCAATCGACTCGAGATAAACCCGGAGTTCCTCTTCGCTCAAACGGCGCAGGTCCTTGGGCGCTTCCTGCATGGGACTCTATCGGCGCGCTTAAGCCGCCTCGTTGCCCAGCACCCACAGGGTGCGGAAGTGGTTCGCCAATGCCCCCCTAAAGCGGGGAACGCTGCGGTACGGCAACCCAAACTCTTCGGCCGTTTGGCGCACCAAGGGCGCAATAGCCGGATAGTGGGCGTGACTTACATTCGGAAAAAGGTGGTGTTCAATCTGGTGATTCAATCCGCCGGTATACCACGTAATAAGCGGGTGACCTTCGGAAAAATTGGCCGTGGTCTGAAGCTGATGGATCATCCATTCGTTGTCCAATTCGGAGTTGCCTTCCCAATGCGGCATATCGACCTCTTCGAGAATGTGGGCCAACTGGAACACAATGCTCAATACCAACCCCGCCACCAAGTGCATGACCACGAATCCGAGGATCAACGAACCGGCCGATTGCGGTGAGAAAACGATAGGCAGCACCACAAACAAGCTGAAATAGAACAGCTTAGCCAAAACCAATTTCGCCATTTCAATGCCCGTATGGGCCTTGAATTTCTTGAGCAGCCCGAGTTTTCGGTACTTTAAAAGCTTATTGAAGTCCTTGAGCAAAGCCCAATTGAGCGTAAGCAAACTGTACAGAGCCGGAGCGTAGACGTGCTGAAAACGATGAAACCAACGGCGTTTTTCGGAGGTGTGCAAACGCAGCACTCCATTGACTTCGACATCTTCGTCCAACCCATGCAGATTGGTGAATTGATGGTGCAAATAGTTGTGCTGGATTTTCCAATTGAGGGGCAGACCTGCCAATAAATAAATACTGGCCCCATACAGCCGATTGATCCGAGGATTGTTCGACCAGCTACCGTGGTTGGCATCGTGCATCACGTTCATTCCAATGCCCGCCATAGCCAAGCCCATCACGGTCCACAATCCCATTTGAACCCAAACGGGCATGGGTAGAAACAACAGCAGACCCAAAGGCGCCAAATAGGCCGCGAAGAGCACAACGGCTTTAAAATGAAGGCTGAGGGTGGCGTGGCGTCCGCGGTGGCGGAGGAATTCATCGACACGGCGATTGAGCTCTTTGCGGAAATCGGCGCCGATGCGGTGATCGAAGGTGGGAAATACGTTCATGCGGTGCAAAGGTACCACCGGCCGAACTTAGATTTGGAGAATTCCGTCAAACCCCCATCGAACTGCCCTATGCTGAGTCGAATCAACCCTTCTCAAACCCCTGAGTGGTCTCGTTTGCGGGACTTGGCCATTGAATTTAACCGCATTCCGCTCAAAGACCGGGTCCAATCAGACCCGAGCCGAGCCCATCGCTACCGCATCGGGGTCGAGGGTTTGGTGTGGGATTTTGCCCGTTCCGGATCGGATGATGCCGTATGGAAAGCGCTCGAAGCGTTGGCCGAACGCATGGAACTGACCGGGGCCATCGAGGCCTATTTCAAAGGGGCTCCGATCAACGAAACCGAGGGCCGGTCCGTGCTGCACACCGCCTTGCGCAGTTCCGAAACAACGCCTTTGATGGTTCAAGATCGGGACGTTCGACCCGATATTGCCGAGGTATTGGGGCGGATGGGGCGCTTTTCGGATGAAGTGCTGAGTGGAGCGCTCCGGGGGTGGACCGGGAAACCCTTGAAATCGGTGGTCAATATTGGGATTGGGGGATCGGATCTCGGTCCGGCGATGGCCTACGAGGCGCTGCGAGCACACCGTCGACCCGAGGTAACCGTGTATTATGTTTCGAATGTGGACGGGTCTCATTTGGCACCCTTGCTCGAAAAACTGCGGGCCGAAGAATGTCTCTTTATCATTGCCTCCAAGACGTTTACCACCCAGGAAACCATGGCCAATGCCGAAGCCGCCAAGCAATGGATGCTTGGGAAAGGCATGCCCGAAGCCGAGGCGGAACGCCATTTTTGCGCGCTTTCAACCAACACCGCTGCCGTGGCCGCCTTTGGAATTCACCCGGATCGAATGTTTCCTTTTTGGGACTGGGTCGGGGGTCGATTCTCGATGTGGTCTGCCATTGGTTTATCGCTCAGCATCGGTTTGGGGCACGACCGCTTTCTCCAGCTCCTCCGCGGGGCCGAAGCCATGGATCTCCATTTTCGCCATGCCAAGGTGTCCGAAAACCTGCCGGTCAAGATGGGTTTGCTCGGGCTGTGGTATCGAAATTTTCTCGAACTCCCTTCGTTGGCCGTGCTGCCATACGACCAAAACCTCCATCGCTTTGCCGCCTATCTCCAACAAACCGATATGGAAAGCAATGGAAAAAGCGTGGGCCGAGATGGACGGCGCATTGACTATCCTACGGCTCCTTTGGTATGGGGAGAACCGGGCACCAATGGGCAACACGCGTTTTATCAAAGCCTGCATCAAGGATTTGACCACATTCCAATGGACTTTATTGCCGCGGTTCGGCCTAGCTATGAAGTTGGACAACAGCATTCTATGCTTCTGGCCAATTTATTGGCCCAATCGGAGGCCTTTATGAATGGCCTGGGGCCCGACGAAGCCCAGAAGTCTCTGCTCGCCGAGGGTTTGAGCCCCACAGAAATAGAACGACTTCTTCCCTATCGCGTATTTGAGGGCAGCCGGCCCTCGAATATCCTCTGGTTGCCCGAGTTGAATCCGTATTATCTGGGAATGCTCGTGGCGCTCTACGAACACAAAATTTTTGTCCAAGGCGTTTTGTGGAATGTGTACAGTTTTGATCAATGGGGTGTCGAACTCGGTAAAAAACTCGCCAAACCCATTTTGAAAGCTCTTTTGGCAGGCGATTCCGGAGCGATCTCCGATCCTTTTACTCGGAAGAATCTCGAATACTTGAACAATCCGAGTCGCGTCGACCCACCTGCTTTCTAAAAAAGACGCTCCGAGTCCACTGAGGCTGTTCATAAACCCTGTTGATAAACCAAAAAAATCGCTATCTTCCTGAACTCTATAGGTGCACCTCGCGCCGCATCTTTGAAGCAGTTGATTCAAATTCGTTTTTGATTGTCTCGATTTTTGAATACCCCTCCAAAAAACCCTTCGGGAAAGTTCACCAAAGTGGACAACTTGAACATGTTCCGCGCATTGCGCATTGTTTTGTTGTTTTTGGTGATCGCTGTATTGGTCGACTTCGTCTTTAGTCGCTTGAGTGGCACCTGGGCACGGTGGTTTGACCATCACTACATCGCCATTGCGGCTTCGGTACCCTTGGTCGTATTGTCTCTGCTGCGTTTCACCTATTTTTCCTACGACGACAGCTACGAAATTCTCCACATCCATTCGCGCAGCTTGTTTTCTCCTGGAATCAAGGGCCAAGGCCCCGTGCGCTAAGAGTTTCCCAAGCGCAAAGTGGTGGGTTTTTCGATCAAAGAGGGATTTTTACACCGCAAGTTGACCTTGGTGCTCGAAACCGATGGAGTGGAGCGGCGCAAGCAAATTCGCACGGTGGATATGACCTTGCTCAGTAGATCTTCGGTGCGCCGGGTCATACGGTCTTTGAGCCGCATTACCCAACAAAATGCGCTTTCTCCGGCCTTGGGGCGTTAATTTTGTCCTACTAAATTCCGGATTGTGACGTTTCTCCTTACGCTTCATGCGCTTCTCGCTTGGCTATTGGTCCTACTGCTTCCCGCAATGGGCCTATTGCACTTAATGAAAAACGCGAAGGCACACCAACTTCGGGTTTTGGTGTTGATCTCGGCCCACCTCCAATTTGTTCTCGGATTGACCCTCTATCTCATCGGGCCCTTGGGATACCGGTTGTTTTCGCAAGAAGGAGTCATGAAGGAGGCCGGACTGCGTTTTTATGCCGTAGAGCACATCACGGTCATGGTCGTCGCTATTGTGTTGATCACCTTGGGCAATCGGGGCATGAAGCGCGCCGCTCCGGGTTTGGCCCCTTCGGGTACATGGCTGTATTTGGGTGCCTGGATCTTGATTCTGAGTCGAATTCCCTGGGAGCGATTCCCGTTTTTGGGTTAACCCCCCCTTGCATTGATTGAAGCCCCAAAACCGCGCAAAGAACTCGAACGCGCGGTGCTCGTCGGAACCTTTGGCCTGCGCCAACCCGAAAAAAAACTACAAGAGTATCTCGAAGAGCTCGCTTTTTTAACCGATACGGCTGGGGCTCAAGTGGTCCGGGTATTCGTGCAAAAAGTGGATATCCCCCAGCCCCGCACCTATGTGGGCAGCGGCAAAGTGGAAGAAATTGCCCTTTTTGTCAAAGAAAACGACATTGATTTGGTCGTATTCGACGATGAACTCAGCGCAAGTCAGTTGAAAAACCTCGAAGAGGCGTTCGAGCGCAAAGTGATCGACCGAACCCACTTGATCCTCGATATTTTTGCTGCAAGGGCTGTGACGAGTTATGCCCGAACCCAGGTGGAATTGGCGCAATATCAATACCTATTGCCCCGCCTGACCCGGATGTGGACCCACCTTTCGAAACAAAAAGGGGGCATTGGAATGAAAGGTCCGGGCGAAACCGAAATTGAAACCGACCGCCGGATTGTGCGTCAGCGGATTGCCTTACTCAAAGAGCAGTTGGCCAAGATCGATCGGCAAATGGCCACCCAAAGGGGTGCCCGAGGTCCGATGGTCCGGGTGGCTTTGGTGGGCTATACCAATGTGGGTAAATCCACTTTGATGAACGCCTTGAGCAAGGCTTCGGTGTTTGCCGAAAACAAGCTGTTTGCCACACTGGACACCACCGTCCGAAAGGTGGTGATTGGCACCGTTCCGTTTCTGCTTTCCGATACGGTGGGTTTTATTCGCAAACTGCCCACCCAACTGGTCGAATCGTTCAAATCGACTTTGGATGAAATTCGCGAGAGCGATTTGCTGTTGATGGTGTGCGACTTGGCCCATCCGCAATTTGAGGAACACCTCGAGGTGGTGCGCAAAACGATCGCCGAACTCGGCGGCGCCGATACCCCTACACTGCTGGTGCTCAACAAAACCGATTTGTGGCTCGCGCAGGAATCCATCGACGAGCGACAGGCCAAATGGGAGGATCTTCAGAAAACCTGGATGGCCAAAATGTTCAACCAAGTGGTTTTTATCTCTGCCTCGACCGGCCTAAACATGGACGAATTCCGCAATACGCTCGGGTATATGGTCCAAGGACTCTACGCCCAACGCTATCCTTACTCGCCTTTCGGTTCGGCCCACTGAAGCAACCGAACTCGGCTTTGATCGATTTCGATGCGGCCCAACAGCTGGAGTTTTTTCAGCTGGCGATACACGGTGGTGCGGTTGGCTCCGATCCAAGCCGCCATTTGACCCGGATTGACTTGCAGTTTGAGAAATCCTTCGGCATCGGAACCAAAACGCTGATTGAGCACTTCAAACATGGACTCGAGGCGGGTATCGACCCCGGAGCCCTTCCAACCTGACATCCAGCGTTCTACCCGCCCCACATTGCTCGTAAGCCGCTGGAGGATGGGCAATCCGATTTGGGGAAATCCGGCAAACAAGTCGTAAAAGGATTCGCGGTCGAGATAGCACGAGTTCAAGTCGGCAGAATGTACTCGTGCGTTGTGGCTGTGAGGGCGGTTCTGGATCAAATCCACCATGCCGAGCCAATCGCCGGGCAGCGCCCAGTCGATGCCCGCACTTTGATCGATTTCCAAACGGGCAATGCCATCGAACATCAAATGAAGCCCTTCGACCGGATGGCCTTTGGAATACAACAATTCCTCCGAATGAAACAATCGCTGCCGCCTCGGTTCCAACAGCCGATCGAAAAATGCCTGAGGCGCTTCCGGAAAGAATTCCGCAAGCAAGGCCGTTCGATCCATGTTGGAGCGTGTTTTCATGATCCGCAGTGGTCCAAAGGTATCGGCCCCCCTCGCGGGTCAAAATGACAATTGTCAGTTGAAGGTCAATCTTAGCTCGCGAACATGCTAAAGATGTCCACATGGCTATCGACCCGTTTGGAATTGACGACCAAAACGGGAATGTGCGCCTCGTTGGTGATCAACTTTTGGTCAAATCCCCCACCAATCAGGTTTTTGATGCCGTCTTCGTGGTGGTTGATAATGGCGATCAAATCGGCATCGATATCGGTGGCAAACTCCAAGACCGATTCGAGAATACCCGCATCGGGTTCGGTGCGCTGAATGGTAAACGCAACGCCCTGATTGCGCAGATAGTTGCGGGCAAAGGCCACCGAATGGGTCACTTTGTTTTTCAAAAATGGGTCGGAATAATCGGCTCCGAGCAAATGTACCTGGGCGCGCATGGCCTTAGCGACCGCCGCAACCGCCGTCAACACCTGCTTTTCTTCAATTTGCATATCCATCGGAACCACGATGTTTCGATATTGAATCCGTGGGTGCCCTCCATGGGTAACCACAAAAGGGACCGCCGAACCCGAAACCACCCGGAGTGCGCGGCTCCCCAGCAAATACTGCATGCCCCGAAGTCCGTGGGTCCCCATAAAGATGAGTCCACAACCGTATTCTGCCGCAGCCGGGCCGATGTCGTCAATATTCCCCTTGCGCACGATGGGTTCGATCGTCCATCCGTTTTCCGTATATCGATTGGCCCATTCCTGTAGGTGTTCTTCGGCTTTAGAGCGCTCGGATTCGGCTTCGACCAGATGGAGCAGCACCAAATCGGCATCGAGGCTCAGGGCCGCAGCCTTGGCGTGTTGCAGCGCATTTTCGGTGACGTCGGTAAAATCAATGGGGACGAGGAAACGCTTTTTCATGGGTTATGGAGATTGTTCGGGCGGGTTGGAGCCGAAAGTAGAAAAGAAACCTGCGCGCAGCCGATTGAGATGGGCTTGTTTGACCGGTTCCAACCAATATTGGGCGGCTTCGCTGTGGTAGCGGTGTTCGGAGAGAAAGACGACTTGCAAGGCGGTCCATTCGGCATCCAAAAAAGAACGCCCCTGAGCCGACCACTCGGTGCGCAATCGCTGCGACCAGGGTTCGTACAATTCGGTTCCCAAATAGGCCAAATCGGCATCGCACAACAGCCTGCCCATCGCGTCCTTGGGGCTTTGCGGAATGCGGGTGGCGCGAATGGCATTGACCATGGAAGCCCTGTCGGACGCGCTCAGCCCCGATTCTGCACTCAGCACGGATTCCAGGTATTGAGCGGAGCGCTCTTCGTGTTCAAAGGCCCCATCCGGATAAGCCCAGTCGTGCAAAATGGCTGCACAGCGCAATTGATCGATGGCTCCCGGGCTCAGTCCTTCGCGATCAGCCAATTTGAGGGCCCAATCGCGCACATGTTCTACGTGCTCGCGGTTGTGATAGGCCAGTTGAGCTGATCGTTCCCCGAACTGCCGCAGCCATTCTCTTTCTCGCTCGGGCTTGCGCCAATCGGAACTCAATCGAACACCTGACCTATGCGGAGGAGTTCTTTGGGCTGTATAATTTTGATTTTACGACCCTTGAGCTCCACCAAATGCGACTCTTTAAACTCGCTGAGCAATCGAATGGCGGTCTCGGTAACGGTGCCGACCATCGAGGCGATTTCTTCCCGGGTCAAGGCCACGTCGATCTCGCCTTCTTCGTTTTCTCCGAACGTATCGCGCAAAATCATCAGTACTTCCGCCAATCGTTCGCGCACCGACTTTTGGGCCAAATTGGTAATGACGCGTCCCGCTTCGCCGAGTTCATGACAGGCCTGACGCATCATTTCGAGCGAAAACTTGGGGTTGGACTTGACAAAGTCGAAAAAAGTCTCCTTGGGAATAAAACAGGCGTGGACATCGCTCAAGGCTTGAACCGAGGCCGAAATCGGCTCGCCTGAAAGCACCGAGCGATACCCGATCAAATCGCCTTCTTTTCCAAAACGGATAATTTGCTCCCGCCCTTCGCTCCCTGTCCTGTACAGTTTGACTTTGCCCGTATGCAGGCAATACACTCCGTTGGCACGGGCCGTTTCATGGAGCAAGACTTGACCTTTTTTGAACATCGCACACCCTTTTACATCCGCCAACGCATCGAGTTCGGAGGCTTCAAGTACCGAGAAACTCGAGTTCTTAAAGTTCCCACAGGTACTGCAGCGAAGCGGTACAGAATCTTTGAGCGAGTTTGCCATAATAGAACCCCTAAATTACTGACTTCGGTCATAGGGCACTGCATGGATTCCGTCCAAATTGCACGGCATGAAAGAGGTTGGACCCAAAGCCCCTGTAGCCGAGCCCTTATGCGCCCATTGCGGAGATGGGTGCGGCATCCAGCCCGTGGAACGCTCGGGCAAATCGTTTTGCTGTGCGGGCTGTGCCGGAGTGTATTTGCTCCTCCAAGAACACGATCTGGGGTTGTACTACGAACTCGACGCGCGTCCGGGTAGGAAAATCAAAGGACTCGCCGCGGCATACACAGCCCTCGATGACCCCGCCTTGTCGAAACACCATTTCGAGTACCGAGCTGACGATATACAGATTATCCGGCTCAAACTGCCCGCCATTCATTGCAGTTCGTGTATTTGGTTGCTCGAAAACCTCGCCAAACTCCACCCAGGTGTCAGTTCAAGCCGGGTGCATTTTTCGAAAAGGGAGGCGGTGGTGCGCTTTGATCCGGCCCAGATTAAGCCCTCAGAATTGGCGGCCTTGCTCGACGCGATTGGCTATCCGCCCGATTTGAGTCTCGAAGCCGGAAAAGTAGGGGAAACGCGAATCGACCGAAGCCTAACTTATCGACTGGGGCTGACCGGGTTTGCCTTTGGCAACACCATGTTGGTGGCGCTTCCGGAATATTTTGGGTTGGAAACCGATGTCGGCATGACGGTTTTTTTCCGGTGGGTCGCCTTGATTTTGTCGGTTCCGGTGGCGGCCTATGCGGGCTCAGACTACTTTGTCGCGAGTTGGAAAAGCCTCCGCAAACGCGAGGTATCGATCGATTTGCCAATTGCCTTAGGCGTTTTGGTATTGACGTTGCGCAGCATCTACGAAGTGGTCGCCGGGGTGGGCTCGGGTTATTTCGACAGCCTGATGGGTTTGCTGTTCTTTTTACTGCTCGGAAAATGGGCCCAGCGACGCACCTATGCCGCACTGGCCTGGGACCGCGACTACACTTCGTTCTTTCCGATGAATGCCACCCGCGTGGATCCAGAGGGAAACGAAATTCAATTGGCGCTGCGCGATTTGCGTCCGGGCGATGTGCTCCGGGTGCGCAATGGGGAGCTGATTCCTGCCGATGGAACCCTGGTGCGGGGGCAGGGATTGATCGATTACAGTTTTGCGACGGGAGAATCGGAACCCTTGGAACGCAAGGCGGGCGATGCGCTCTATGCCGGGGGACGGCAGCGCGGTGGAGTGCTTGACATCGAAGTAGAGCAGGTACTCGAACGCAGCCGATTGATCCAGTTGTGGAACGACCGCGCCTTTGAAAAACAGAGCGATCGGGGCTTCAAAAACCTCACAAACCGCATCAGTCGGCAGTTTACGGTTCGGTTGCTCCTCGTAGCCCTGGGCGGCGCCGGCTATTGGGCCTGGGCCGATCCGACAATGATCGTTCCGGTAGTGACCGCGGTGTTGATCGTGGCCTGTCCCTGCGCTTTGGCCTTGTCGGCTCCCTTTGCGCTGGGGCATGCCTTGAGGGTCTTTGGACGGAACAAGCTCTATCTCAAGGGTACTGACGCCGTGGAAGCGTTGGCGCGGACCGAAAAAGCGGTGTTCGACAAAACCGGTACCCTGAGTGTTCAGGGCGAAGTTCGATTGACGTGGTTGAGGCGGTTAACCTCCCGAGAAGTCGAAGGATTTCGGGCGCTGAGTGCCCAGAGCGGGCACCCTTTGAGCCGGGCCATTGCGCGGGGTCTGAGTTCAATCGAACGCTCCGATCCCCCTTCGGAGGTAGCGCATTTTGAAGAAGTGAAGGGCCTCGGAACGCAAGCGCTCATCGACGGAAGGGGGTTTCGCATCGGCAAACCCGAATTCGCTTCGGCCCAAGATATCGATTCTCATGAGATTCAGGGGTCCACGGTTCTTGGCATCGATGGAAAAGCCGTCGGGAGATTGGTTTATGCCCCCACCTACCGACCCGGTTTGCGTTCGATGTCGGAGCAATTGGGGCAAATTGGATTGGGGGTCGAAGTGCTGTCTGGGGATGTCGATGCCGAACGCGAGCGGCTCAAGACATTGCTGGGCATGGATGCACAAATGGCGTTTGAACAGAGCCCGATCGACAAACTGAACTACGTCCGGGGGTTAGAAGACGCTGGACACAAGGTGTTGATGGTGGGCGATGGGTTGAACGATGCCGGGGCACTCAAAGCGAGTTCGGTGGGGCTAGGGGTGGTCGAGGAAGCCAATACGTTTACGCCTGCCTGCGATGGAATTCTAGAGGGCGAACAACTCCACCGCCTCGGCGATTTTGTGGGCTTTGCCCGAGATGCAATGCGGGTAGTGTGGTGGAGTTTTGGGCTTTCGATTGCCTACAATATGGTCGGTTTGGGATTTGCCCTAAGCGGACGGTTGAGTCCGGTGATTAGTGCGATTTTGATGCCCTTGAGTTCGATTAGCGTGGTATTGTTCGTCAGCCTGGCTGCGGAATGGCGGGCCCGGAAACGGGGGTTGTAATTGTTTTTGATCTCAGTAGATTCTCAAGCAGAAACCGTAACACCGTCAATCCGTTTCGATTTTCTCGCAGAGGCCGCAACACGGTCAATCCGCGTCGATTTTCACGCAGAGGCCGCAAAGAAGTCGCAGAGTTCGCGGAGTGTTTGAACAGCCCACCTTTTTACCGTCTTTCCGGAGAACTTCCTGAGTGCCGTGCTTATCGAATGATTCGATGCTCACTCTGCGTCCTTTGCGTGCATTTCCCTCTGCGCGCTCTGCGTGAACACCCGGCAATTTTCTCGCAGAGGCCGCAAAGAAGTCGCAGAGTTCGCGGAGTGTTTGAACAGCCCACCTTTTTACCGTCTTTCCGGAGAACTTCCTGAGTGCCGTGCTTATCGAATGATTCGATGCTCACTCTGCGTCCTTTGCGTGCATTTCCCTCTGCGCGCTCTTCGTGAACCCCCGCCGATCTTCTCGCAGAGGCCGCGGTCACAATCGATGATGTTGTAATCATAGAACCCGCAATCGTTGAACCGCCAAGCATGGCGTCTTTACGATGCACACAGGATACACGGGTCAGACAGAACCGCCAAGCATGGCGTCTTTGCAATTTTACTTCTTTCGGCGCATTTGGCGGTTGAGCTTGACCAACTCTTCGCTCTGCTCCTTTTGCTGGGTCAGCTTTTCGAGCCGCTGTTGGAACTTGCTCGGACCCGCAGGACCCTTGGCCTTTTTCTGCTGAATCTTGGCGTGGATGGCATCATCGTCAACAAACTGACGGATCAACCACTGCTGACTGAATGTCAACATATTGGCTACAAAATAATAATAGCTCAAACCGGCAGAATAGTTGTTGAACACCCCGAGGAACACAATCGGCATCAGGTACATCATCCATTTCAGTTGCGCCATTTGCTCGTTCTGCGGGCTCAACTGGTTGTTGAAATAGGTGTACAACAGGGTCGAAACCGTCATGAGCAAGGTGAACAAACTCACGTGCGAACCGTAAAACGGAATCTCGAAGGGGAGGTTGAAAATGGAATCGTAGGTCGATAAATCGGGGGCCCATAAAAACGCCTGATGCCGGAGTTCAAAAGCTGCGGGGAAAAAGTTAAAGAGCGCGATCAAAATGGGAAACTGCAACAAGACCGGAACACAGCCCCCGAGCGGATTGACCCCAGCGCTGCGGTAGAGCTCCATGACCGCAGTCTGCTTCTTCATCGCATCCTTGCCCTCGAACTTGGCGTTGAGCTCGTCCATTTCTGGCTTGAGCACCCGCATTTTCGCCATCGACAAATACGAGCTGTAGGTCAAGGGCAAGAGCACAATTTTAAAAACCAAGGCGATGATTAATATGATCAAACCATAGTTCAATCCAGCATGCTCCAACCAGCGAAACAAACTGATCACGGCCCCTTTGTTGATCCAACCCAAAATGCCCCAACCCAGTGGAATCAGCTCGTCAAAGTTCAACTTGTACACCTTGAGAACATCGTACTTGTTCGGCACGAAATACCACTCCAAATCGATCGATTCCGATGGGGCAAAAGCCAAACGACTGCTGAACGATTTGAGCAGGGAATCCTGTTCGAGCGGTACCGACTCCATCTTGGCCGAAACGATGCCCGAAGGAACCCGGAGAATGCTCGAAAAATACTGTTGCTTTACGGCCACCCATTCGAGTTGTTCGCGCTCTTCCGAATCGGCCTTGCTCAACGATAAATGGTCGCGCTTGTCTTTTTCGGCATATTGGTAATACAACCCCGTTTGTAGGTCTTCGTTTTGGCGGTTCTTCTCGAAGCGGTGGGCGTTCATGCTCCACGCCATGGCCACGGGTTTGACCCCCGTACCCGCGCTCAGAATGCGGCTGTTGAGCCGGTATCCGTCTTTTTCGAGCGTGTATTCGACGATCAAATCCGAGCCCGTATTCGAGCGCGCCCCCAAGCGGATCCGCCCTTCGGACTGTTCGAGCAAGCGGAAATTCAACTTGCTCATGGGCAGTGTCTTAACCCCCTCAAGCAAGACGTCGGCGCTTTCGTCGGAACGGAACAAATCGACCGAAAGCGAATCGTAGGTTTTGTAGGCGGTCAGTCTTGCCCCCTGCACTGCGGCACCCCGGCTCGAAATCTGCACGGTCAACACCTCGTTCGAGAGCGTGAAGGTCTGTTCCCCAGCCGTTTGATCGGGCGAATAAAAAGGACCCAATTCGGTTTGCAGCGCAAAAGCGCGGGCAGAGTCACTCAGGACGACTCCCGTCGTTTGGGCTTGATCCAAAGTGGCTGTTGTATCGGCCACCACAGCCGTTGTGTCCCCAACTTGTGCGGCAGATTTGGGTTGCTCTTTGGGCTTGTTGACCATCGCAAACCAGAAAAACAGCGCCCCGATCAACGCAAATCCAATGACCTTGTTGAGGTCGGTCTTATTCTCCATTCGATTCAATCATCAGTGGGATTTTCCCGCGAACTCCATGGCCGCGGCAACAAAGCGAACAAAGAGCGGATGCGGATTCGAAACCGTGCTCTTGTATTCTGGGTGAAACTGCACGCCCATAAACCAGGGGTGCTCGGGAATCTCGATGATCTCGACCAGCCCGGTCTGCGGATTCAAACCACTGGCCTTGAGCCCAGACGATTCCAATTGCTCGAGATAGGCGTTGTTGAGCTCGAAGCGATGGCGATGGCGCTCGGACACTTCTTTGCGGCGGTAGACCGAATGGGCCAAGCTCGACTCGTTCAACACGCATTCGTTGGCCCCCAATCGCATCGTACCGCCCATGGTGGTGATCTTTTTTTGATCGGCCATCATATCGATGACGGGATGCGGGGTCTTGGGATCAATTTCGGTGCTGTTGGCTCCATTGAGTCCGACGACATTGCGGGCAAATTCAATGACGGCGGCCTGCATCCCGAGGCAAATCCCGAAAAAGGGCACGCCTTGTTCGCGGGCATAGCGCACGGTGGCCAGCTTTCCTTCAAAACCGCGTTCGCCGAATCCCGGAGCCACCAAAATGCCGTGCAACCCTTGGAGATGGGCCGCGGCGGTTTCGACCTCGAGCTTTTCCGAATGGATCCAGCGGATGTTGACTTTGCATTCGTTGGCCGCGCCCGCGTGGATAAAGGCCTCGGCAATCGACTTATAGCTGTCTTTGAGCTCGACGTATTTGCCGATCAACCCGATTTCGACTTCGTGCTTGGGGAAGCGCAGTTTGTATAAAAAGTCCTTCCAGCCTTCGAGGTCCACCTCGCCTTTGAGCGGAAGACCCAAACGGCTTAGGACAACTTGATCGAGCTTTTGCTTCGACATCAACAAGGGCACGGCATAGATGGTCTCCGCGTCTTGGGCTTCGATGACGGCCTCTTTGCGCACATTGCAAAACAGCGCGAGTTTTTTGCGAATTTCTTCGCTGATGGGGCGCTCGGCCCGGCATACGAGGATGTCGGGTTGAATGCCCGATTCGAGCAACAACTTTACGCTGTGCTGGGTGGGCTTGGTTTTCAACTCGCCGGTGGCCGCCAAAAAGGGAACGAGGGTCAGGTGGATTACACAGCAATCGCCGTCGAGCTCCCAGCGGAGTTGACGCACCGCTTCGATATAGGGCAGGGCCTCGATGTCGCCAACGGTTCCTCCGATTTCGGTGATGACGATTTCGAATTCGCCGGTTCTCCCGAGAATTTTGATGCGCCGTTTGATTTCGTCCGTGATATGCGGAATGACCTGAACCGTGCGCCCGAGGTATTCGCCTTTGCGCTCGCGATCAATAACGTGCTGATAAATCCGCCCGGTGGTGACGTTGTTCGCCTGGCTAGTGGGGCGGTTCAAAAAGCGTTCGTAGTGGCCCAAATCGAGGTCGGTTTCGGCCCCGTCGTTGGTTACAAAACACTCTCCGTGCTCATAGGGGTTGAGCGTTCCGGGGTCGATGTTGATGTAGGGGTCGAGCTTTTGGATGGTGACCGAATAGCCTCTGGACTGCAGCAGTTTGGCCAGAGAGGCCGCGATGATTCCCTTTCCGAGCGAGGAGGTAACGCCTCCGGTGACAAAGATGTATTTGGCCGAACCCATTGTTTTTTTTACCGCGGGCAAAGGTAGGGCTTGCAGCGTCGGGAGGAAGGGACTTCTTGAAGGAGAGTTCCGGTATTACTGAAACCGATACAACACCCCAAAGCGCACATCGCCTCGGTTAAACACCTCTGCTTGGGGTTCGTATTGGTACTTGATATCAGCCCGCAACTGAAAAGTGAATTGGTTGTGGCGGTATCCTACGGCAGGGCTGATGGCGCGTTCGTAGTAGAACCTTCTTTCAGGCTCTTCTTCGTTCAAATAGTAGGTCTTACGGTTCCACGAATGACCGAGCCAAAAATCGAATCGATTGTTCAATCGATATCCCAACTCAGCGGTATTGATTTCAGCCGCCAATACATCTTCAGAAATAAAATTCTGAAAAGGGGCATAGCTCCACCACTGGCTTCGAGAAAATGCAATTTGAAACTCCTCTCCCCCAACCAACGCAAATCTCCATACAGGATATAAACGAAATGGCCCTCCTTCGTTCAATTCATTGAACCCCAATTCCAAACCCATAGACAATTCCGGTTGAAGCCAATGATCGCTCTGTGTTCTCATCTCCTTGAGAGACTTGGACTTCGCGTCTAATGGAATGGTTCCTGTAAAATCAAAAAACCATTGGGCTAATGGAGAATCATCTCCTGCGGTTCTTTCATCAAAAACAACAATACCTTCTCTTCTAAATCGTATTTTGGTGCGTTCCCATTGATAATCCACCTGAAGACCGAGTGCAATGTCATAGGGTATCTCCCAACTATACCAAGGCTCATCCTGAAAAATGGTATACTGATAAAAATGCATCACCTCTCCAGCCAGTCCGACTGTCCAATTTCCAAATTTCCGTCTATAACCTAGGGATGAATATGTCTTACTGTAATTTACACTTCGACCTGCGTTAATCCAGGCATTGTACAATGAAGTGAAGAAAATATTCTTTTTCCATTCAAAGTTGACATAGTAGACAATAGGACTCGCCTTTTCTTCTAAGAGAATTGGGTTTCCTGGTATCTCCGGTCTTATACCGCTCGATATCTCGGTATTGTAGTAATCATACATCGTAATGCCCAATTCGGATGAAAATTGAGCGGAAATCGATGTGCTAAACAATCCAGTGAAAATAGAGAAGAGTACAAATTTACATAGTACTCTTCTCTTCAGAACCAAAGTCAACAAAAAGCAACTCAATTAGTCACAATTTTTACTTTACTATTATACTGATCATAGGAACCAAATGTATTCAGCACCAAGTCTCCCCCTTCGGTCGTGGATCCAAAGAACCGAAATTAAAAACATCCCTTGTCCATTTCATTCTGAATGCCATTTCCAACCTGCCTCCCGCACTTCCGCAAGGATTCAAGAAACCGACTGTTTTGTGAGAGGCGTACCAATCCTTCTCCAATACAATAAATGCCATATCCTGATTCACCAAAACAGCACTCTGATACATATTACCCAGATAGAACTCTTCGGGATTTCTCAGAACATGATTTATCGTCAAAGTTTGACCCACCTTGTTCTTGTGAATACGCTCCACATTATAATAACTATTATCAATTCCTGTCCAAGGACTTTCGCCAAAGTAGTACTCATCTATACAGAATGGATAAGAACCATTCAATTCTGAAGTGACATTAAACATCCAAACTTCAGAACGCTTATTTCTTTCCAACCTTTTAAACATAGTGAACTCTGCCAAAGTAAGTCCATATGCATACTCACATTGACTTATGCTTCCCGGTCCCCAATTTGACGAAGAGGGACTATTGGTAGAAATCGTTGTGTTCTTGGCTGCCTGCCCTTTAGTTTGACCAAATGATACAATGATCATATTGAACTCTAAAAACGTCGGCTGCTCGATATAAGGAAGAATCTCACATTCCGAAAATTCTTCTGAATAACCGACAGCCCCTTCAACAAACGTGCAACTATTCTCTATAGGTATGAAAGCTGGTATGCGATCAAAAATAGAATCGTCATCATTGGCAATATCAGTGGCTACTCCAATTGCAGGAATGCCTTCAGGATAAAGTGCATTAGAATACGGACTCCACATTGTTAAGTGGTATTCATCGCCATAAGCTGTAAACCCATTGGTCAGAATATCCGTCAAATTAAACCCGTAGGTAGCAAAATTATTGCTGAATATTGTCGTCCATTGCGGATAATGATTTAAAAAATCGGGTAGAAAAATGCCGCCGGAATCAGTAATACTCGTAAAATAATCATCGAGAAACCCTTCTTCACAACTGGCCTCTTGAATGGCCATGGCGGTGGCAT
>Ga0247844_1000364_pt1 | contig 97464 bp, 108 predicted proteins | sample LaCtaG_FD_192421 | JGI IMG/M metagenome (GOLD analysis project Ga0247844, IMG submission 192421) | Freshwater microbial communities from meromictic Lake La Cruz, Castile-La Mancha, Spain - LaCruzMarch201714.5m_1 | ecosystem: Environmental > Aquatic > Freshwater > Lake | place: Spain: Castile-La...
CCCTACCAAGACAAGGGAGGCAGTTGGCAGATTCGCTTCTACCAAGACATTGCCGTGAGGCGGGTATTGGAAGCGGTGGCCGCCCGCAAAGAGCGCATCCTGTTGACCCTTGCCACGGGAACAGGCAAGACCTCAATTGCCTTCCAGATCATTTGGAAGTTGTTCCAAGCCAGATGGAACCTCTCATACCAACCCACGAGACGCCCTCGGATCCTTTTCCTGGCCGACCGAAACACACTGGCAAAGCAGGCTTTCAACGACTTCACCAGCTTCGCGGCCTTTGAAGAGAACGCCCTGGCCCGCCTTCGGCCAGATGAGTTGCGTAAGAAAGGTCGGGTACCGACCAACGCCAGTGTTTTCCTGACGATCTTCCAGACGTTCATGTCTGGTCCTGCCGAAGATGGAAAGCCATCGCCATGGTTTGGCCAGTACCCGCCTGATTTCTTTGATTTCATCGTGATCGATGAGTGCCACAGAGGCGGCGCAAACAGCGAATCGACATGGCGAGACATCCTCGACTACTTCAAACCAGCGGTACAGCTGGGTTTGACGGCTACCCCTCGTCGCACGGAAAACACCGACACCTACGCCTACTTCGGCGAACCGGTCTACACCTATTCACTCAAGGAGGGGATCAACGACGGATACCTCACGCCTTTCCGCGTCAAGCAAATCAGTACCACGCTGGATGAATACGTCTATACACCTGATGACATGGTGCTGGAAGGTGATGTGGAAGCAGGCCGCCGCTACACCGAAGCTGAGTTCAACCGCATCATCGAGATAAAGCAGCGCGAGAAGCAACGGGTAGAAATTTTGCTCAACCAGATCGAGCAACGCCAGAAAACCATTGTTTTCTGCGCCACCCAGGAGCACGCGCTGGCGATCCGCGACCTGATCAACCAACTCAAGAGCAGCTCCAATCCCAACTACTGCCAGCGAGTCACGGCTGACGATGGCGAGCTTGGCGAGACGCACCTTAGCGACTTCCAGGACAACGAAAAGTCGATCCCAACGATCCTGACGACCTCCCAGAAGCTCTCAACAGGGGTGGATGCCAGAAACATTCGCAATATCGCCCTGCTGCGACCGGTCAACTCAATGATCGAGTTCAAGCAGATCGTTGGTCGCGGCACGCGCCTCTATGACGGCAAGGACTATTTCACGATCCTCGACTTCGTGAAGGCATACCAGCTATTTAGCGATCCTGAATGGGATGGCCCCCCTGAAGCCGTCGATACCGACCCCAAACAACCAACGCCCAAAGGCGAAATCGAAGAACCTGACAGGCTTGACGATGATGGCGTCGAGGAAACACTTCGCCGTAGCAAGGTGAGCATCAAGCTCGGTGATGGGAAGGAACGAGCCCTGCAACACATGATGGTGACCAGCTTTTGGCACCCTGATGGCAAGCCGATGAGCTCGACCCAGTTCATCGAACTGCTCTACGGCCAATTGCCTGAATTCGCTAAGAATGAGACCGAACTGCGTGAGATTTGGAGTTCACCAGTCACCCGCATCAAGCTCTTACAGGGCTTGGCTGAAAAGGGTTTTGGTGGTGAGCAGCTTGCCGAAATCCAATCAATCATTTCAGCCGAAAACAGCGACCTATTCGACGTGCTGGCTTATGTAGCTTATGCACTTGGCCCTATACCCAGGGAAGAGAGGGCCCAACAAGCTCGCTTATACGTTGATTCCCGCTTCACTTCTAAGCAGCAAGTTTTTATTGACTTTGTGCTCCAGCATTACATAACAATGGGTGTGCAAGAACTAGCCCAAGAAAAACTCGCACCCCTACTAAGACTGCGCTATCAAAACTCAATTGCAGACGCACTGGCTGATTTGGGTGGCCCAAAAGAAGTAGGTGAAATGTTTGCTGGATTCCAACGTTATCTCTACGAGCCAGTGGCTTCTGAATAATAAATACAAATATTTCACGGAGCATTAGGTTACACATTAATGAAATCCTCCTCTTAATTCTGGTAAAGATCTTGGCGCTAATTCAAATTAAATTCGATCTTTGGGGTGAATTCCAAAACTACCGGTAGCTGCCAGGAAAGATCTCACCCTTTGGAAGCGTTTTATGCCTCCTTTGCCAAGGTTACTTGGAGGCTTGTTTGCTGGGTTGATAATGGTTCATTAATCCATACCAAATCAGGTTGTTTCCAGCAAAGAATTGATCTGCTCCAGCGTTTTGGATTTGCAATGCGGGCTCATCCACCATGCATACAGATCAACCGGTACAGCGCAATTCTCCTGCGAAGGACCATGAATAAGCAATGTATTTGCTATTTTTGGTTGAGAAAACCCAATACCAATTTGCGAAAACCCCTGCTCCAAGGAAATATCAAAGCTATTAATACAGTTCTTTGGCGGTCTGCGTTATTAACAATGGGTCTTAAACATTAGCGATTGATTTACAAACCTCAGAAATGTCAGTACCTTTTTCTGCCTCTGCTACAACATCCCACTGCTGCAAGCAGCCATAGCTGTCCATAAAAGATTTAGCAGCGGCATCACTCAAAATCATCGACACAAGGATCTTCTTGGAAATTAGGTCTGTTGCAGTCTGCTGGCATTGCTCAAATGCTTGGGCTGTCCGCATTCCTAACGGCGTTTTGCCATTTGCACCCGATTTCCTTTGGGGCTCCAGCGCACATCATCAAAACATTGATGCATCAAATACAAGCCCCTGCCTGACAAGGCATCTAAACAATGGGGGAGATGGGCGCAGCGCAATTGCTGGGGCAAACCACAACCTTGGTCTTGCACCTGCCATACAAACCATCTGGGCATCAAGATTCGTCTTACCCGCAAAATCTTGAGGGGATCACCGCCATTGCCATGGCGCACTGCATTAACTAATGATTCCTGCAAACCAAGCTGCACAAGTTCCTTATCAGCAGAGGGCACAGGTTCGAGCAACAACTCCAAAAGTGGCTGCAGAGCCAAGGTTGAGGTTGTGCTGAATTCACACCAACGCGCACTCATTTGATCTTATGCAGAGGTTGTAACGGCGTCGAGAGCTGGATGACGCAAAATTGCGTCGAATAGCCTCACTCCTCTCAATTGATTAACAAGGGGCAGATGCCCTTCTGGTGCAGCATGGGACCAATTGAAGCTATTGGGATAGCGGGTCCAAACACCATCAAATTTCCAACCAAGAGTTAGCCAAAGTTTCTCCCAGTTGCCATCACTGCTCTGCCTTAGGCGCTGCTGGATACGAAATCCAAAGCGACCATTGCTGTAAAGCCACCACAAAGCATCAATGTGGGCTAGAAGCGCAGGATCAAACCCCGCCACCTCGCTGTAATAAACGTAGCCCCTAGTTACAGCGGCAACTCCAGCCATTTCCCTGAGTGCACTGCTAGTAAAACGATCTGCAATTTCAAGCTGTTCCAGAAGCAATGCATCCTGGATTTCTGCAAATAGATCAGATGCACCAACTGGTGCTGGCAACCAACCACCAGGAAAAACAGCCTTGATCTGCTTGAGCATGCTGGAATCAGAAGCCAACAGTCGCAGTAGGGCACCGCTACTCCAAGAATTAGCAGTTCGCGGCTGGTGCAGCAATTTCTGCCAGGCAAACTCTTGTAGTTGTGGTGCCTGGGCCTGCAGCTGGGGCCAAAAACGCAGCTGTTGACGCTCATTACCAGTAAGAAACCCCTCAAGTAGTTCCTCGGGACGTGGAACAGTCAACATCGCTATAGAGGCCAGTGCTAAGTATCGCAGTGAATGCTTTTCTCGAAAATTCTGCACCCCTCATTGATGTGCGCAGCCCTGCAGAGTTTGAACAGGGCCACATCCCAGGGGCAAGCAACCTGCCGTTATTCAGCAATGAAGAGCGCTGTTTAATTGGAACCACCCATAAACAACTGGGTTCATATGCCGCCACTCAGCTGGGCCTGGAGCTGGTGGGGCCCCGGCTTGGAAAACTTGCGGAAAAAATAAAAGGGGTAGCAACTGAGGGGAATCTGAAGATCTACTGCTGGCGCGGTGGAATGCGAAGCGGCAGCGTGGGCTGGTTAGCAAAAACAATTGGCCTTGAGGTGCAATTGCTCGATGGGGGCTACAAACGCTTCAGGAACTGGGCCCTTGCGTTGTTTGAGCAGCAATGGCCCCTGCAGATACTTGGAGGGGGCACCGGCAGCGGTAAAACTGAAGTGCTCCAAGCCATTGCACAAAAAGGGGGCGCAATGGTCGACCTTGAGGCGCTCGCAAGCCATCGAGGCAGCAGTTTTGGTGCCCTTGGCTTACCAGCGCAGCCAAGTAGCGAACATTTTGAGAATTGCCTTGCTATTTGCCTGCATAAGCAACAGGGCAAGAGTGTGATCTGGCTGGAGGCAGAGAGCGCCCAGGTGGGGCGTTGCCGCATACCAAACGGTATTTGGAAACAGATGCAAACGGCCCCGCTGGTGTTGCTTGAGCGTCCGACGCCAGAACGGATAAGCCTGCTTGTGGAGGTTTACGGCAGGCAGGAAATTGAAGGATTAATTGAAGCTACGCAGCGATTAAGCCGCCGGCTCGGGCCTCAACGCACCGCCATTGCAGTTGCCAATATCCGCGACGGCAACCTTGAAGCTGCATGCGCAGAAATCCTTGACTACTACGACCGTTACTACATAAAGGAGCTGCAAAAAAGGCAGATGGGCTTTAAACGCATCGCAGGGGAGGGCAAAACTGCTGAAACAATTGCCGAAATGCTGATGCAGCTTGAGGGTGCTTAAGCTTCTCGCTTTAACGGTGACGTGATGGCTGCCTCAATTCAGTTTTTTCGTGGTGTTGATGAAACGGTGATTCCAGAAATTAAGCTCACCCGTTCACGGGACGGCATGACTGGTCAGGCCCTATTCATTTTTGAGGAGCCAGACGCTCTAGCACCAAACGCCGTTGGAGACATCACAGGCATGTTTCTGCTCGATGATGAAGGGGAATTAATCACAAGAGATGTAAAAGGTCGCTTTGTGAATGGCAAAGCCAGCGCTCTTGAAGCTACCTATACCTGGAAAAGTGAGGCAGACTTTGAGCGTTTCATGCGCTTTGCTGAGCGCTACGCAGAAGGCCATGAACTTGGATTCAACCAGAGCTGAAGCTCGGATGGGTTTTGCCCAATGGTGCAGCTTGGTTGCCCTGCTGGCTGCAGCAACAATTTGCTGGCAATTGCGGGAATTATTAATACAACTATTTGCTGCTGTGGTGTTATGTGTTGCCTTATCAGGCTTAGTGAGCGGTATTGAGCAGAGGCTAAAAATAAAGCGCTGGCAGGCTTTATTTATGGCTTTGGGGCTAATTATACTTTTAGTAACATTGTTGGTTTCCCAACTTGTTCCACCATTTATAGAACAGTTTAAAGAATTGCTTGATCAATTACCAAAAGCAGCAACATATTTAACAGGATTAGGAGATAATTATTTTATAAAAATGGGTCAAAACACAAATTTAAATCTGGGGGGAGGAGTTAAACCAATACTTGGATTTGTAGGTAATATTGGCGCCGCTGCCTTGCAATCACTATTTGTATTGGCAGTTACAGTAATGCTTGCAGCTCAACCCAAGAGTTACTACCAAGTGGCAGTATCGCTAGCACCATCCTTTTACAGAAAAAAGTTTGCGCTAGTGCTTGATCGATGCGGATTAGCCTTAAAAAGTTGGATGTTTGGCGTGTTATTGAGTTCAATATGTGTGGGATTACTGGCGTTTTTTGGGCTTAGTTTGCTAGGGGTCAAACTTACAATTGCAAATGGTATTTTAGCTGGATTATTAAATGTAATACCAAATGTTGGTCCCACGATTGGAACGATTTTTCCAATGGCTGTTGCTGTTTTGGAATCGCCCTGGAAGGCAGCAGCCGTTTTAGCTCTTTACATAATAATTCAGAATTTAGAAAGTTATGTAATTACCCCATCTGTAATGCATCACCAATTACGTTTATTACCTGGCCTAACCCTAGCGGCGCAGGTGGGGTTCACGCTAATTTTTGGTCCGTTGGGTTTAATTCTTGCTTTGCCGATGGCTGTGTGTTTTCAAGTATTGATTAGAGATTTATTAATTAATGATTTACTTGATGGCTGGAAAAGGCCATTAGGAACATGAATCGCCCGAGCCAAGCCTTTAATTGGCCTGCATTGCTTGGGAGCATCGCCCTACTAGGCCTTGGCATATTGGCCTGGGAATTACGTTGGGTACTCCTGGTTTTATTTGGTGCAATTGTGATGGCTGTTGCACTGGATGTTCCGGTGCAAATATTAATTCAACGGTTTAGATTAAAAAGACCGCAAGCACTGCTAATTGTATTGGTGCTGATATGTTTCCTGGGCTGGGAATTAAGCACAATGCTGTTGCCAGATCTACTGGAGCAAATTAAAACCTTAAATCAATTATTCCCTATTCTTATTCAAAAATTATTTCTACTTACCGGGGAGATAAAGGGGTTGCAAGATCTTCAAATCGCTTTAAAATCTTTAAATTCAATCTCTAACCTACAAAAACTTCAACCGTTTGGTAGTCAATTATTAGGTTTAGCTGGAGGGGCAGTAAACAGCTCGTTGCAAATAATCTTAATGACTTTATTAGCTATTTTGTTATGTTTAGATCCACCGAGTCATACCCGTTTAATTATTTCCTCAAGCCCACGCTTCTATAGGCAACACGTCAAAAGATTGCTGGGAGAGTGCAGAGCTGCCCTTGGTGGCTGGCTTGCTGGAATGACAATTTCTGCATCATTGGTGTTTTTAGTTACCTGGGCTGGTCTTGCATGGCTAAAAGTTCCGTTGGCATTATTAAGTGGCATGATCTGCGGTGCACTTACGTTTGTACCAACTATCGGGCCAACGGTAGCAACATTAGTGCCAGCGGCAGTGGCACTACTAATATCTCCATTGCTAAGTTTACAGGTAATAATAATGAGGCTTATAATACAAAATGCAGAAGCATTCTTAATAACGCCAATTCTCTTAAAGCATACTGTGAATTTGTTGCCAACTGTTGCTCTTATGGCTCAATTAAGCCTTGGCGCCTTGCTGGGTCTGCCTGGGGTATTATTAGCGTTACCAACAATAGTAGTATTACAGGTTTTACTTGAGGAAATTTTTGTTAAGGAAATTATGGATCGCTGGACCTTAAAGGCCTACCTGCCCGCGCGTAATAAAGTGGAGAAATAATCAACATTATTGTTGCTAATTTATTTGTTGAAACCGCATATAAAAAGCTCGTCCAGGTGAAGTGCTGAAACAGTAAGATTAATTCGATACGCAGTTCACTTAAAGCTAGGAACCAAACCGTTAGAGCTACTAATTGCTTAAATCTCACGCAGCTAGCTCAGGGTTGTTTGTTGAACTTTTTGAAGGGAGTTTTCCTCCAAGCAATGGAAGTAGTGGCGGAATCAAACCAATGCTAGACCAACCGCCGATTAACACCCCAACCAATAAAGCTACCGCAAACCAATATAAGCTCTCCCCTCCAAAGAAAATTAAAGCAATAATAGGTAAGATGGTTGAGGTAATTGTATAAAACGAGCGCTTTAAAGTACCAGCTACAGCACGATCAACCTGGTCTTCCACAGTAAGATCAGGCAGCACTTGTTGCTGCTCACGAATACGATCAAAGATAACAACAGTATCATTAACTGAATATCCAGCTATTGTAAGAAGCGCTACAACAAATAAACTATCAACCTCAACCCCTGCAAGTAAACCTAGCCAAGCGAAAATGCCAGAGGTAAGAATTACATCATGAATAAGGCACATTAACGCCATAGCAGCATATAGACGGGCATATCTAAGAGAAATATAAATAGCGATACCAGCAAAACTAACAATCAGCGCAAGTAAGCTACTGCGCAGAAGTTGGGAGCCCAGCAAGGGTCCAATCGTATTTATTTGGGTGTCACTGGCTTGGATCGGGCCAAGCACCCTATCTAAGGATTCAACAACTTCCCCGCTTTTTGCAGGGCTGAGGGCAACGGTACGAACACTGATCGCTTTGCCAGCATCAAGAGTTTGTACTACAGCATTTGCAGGGAGTGTTTTACGTAATTCTTCCATAGAAAAACTCTTGCAGCTTGGGCTACAGATGCGCTCCACCTGGATTGCAGTGCCACCAGTGAAATCAAGCCCTGGCTTAAGCGGAGCGTGAATTGGTGAAAGCCAACTTAAAAGCAATCCCAAAACACTTAAAATGAGCAAAACAATTGTTAATACCATGCAAAAGCGCCGGTATTTATTAATGCGGAAAGAGGGTTCTCGCAGCAAAGCGCCGCTGGAGGATGTCATGGGTGAGAAGGGGAACCCAAAAAGAACTCGGGTTTACGCAAGGCTGGATAACTAAGAACTAAACGCAACAACGTTCGGCTGCAGGTGAGGGCTGTAAATAAACTTAGTAGAACACCAACAGCAAGGGTTATAGCAAAACCCCTAACAAGACCCGTTCCCAACCAGCCGAGAGCTGCACAACTAATTAATGTTGTTAAATGACCGTCAAATATGGATGAAAAAGCCCTAGAAAATCCAGCTTCAACAGAACGAAATAAACTGTTGCCGTCTTGAAGTTCTTCTTTTGTGCGCTCAAAGATCAAGATATTTGCATCAACTGCCATACCAACAGATAATATAAAACCAGCGATACCTGGCAATGTTAAAGTAACAGGTATAAGTGCATAAATTGCTAAGTTAAAAAGAGCATATAAACAAAGTGCCAACACTGCAACAAATCCTGGCACTCTATAGATAACAATCATAAATACTCCAACAAGTGCAATTCCAAGCACTGCTGCCACCAGGCTATTGCGTACATTCTCAGCACCTAGGGTGGGGCCAACGGAGCGATTTTCAATAATCTCAACAGGCAATGGCAATGCTCCCCCCCTTAACTGCACTTCAAGGTTGCGCGCCTGCTCTGCAGTGAATTGACCGGTAATACTTGCAGAACCGCCGGTAATACCAGCTGTGGCAAACTGCGGCCCAACACTGGCTTCACTAATTGAGTTGCCATCAAGCATGATTCCAAGCAGACGATTTGTGCCAGCAATGGATTTTGTTAATGCTGCAAACTCATCTCCACCAATACGATCAAATCTCAGGGTTACTTCCCAAGCTTGACTATTGGGCTGCTGTTGCCTACCAGCATCTATTAGGTGGGTGCCTGTGAAAGCGGGAGCTTCGAAAAGAGAAACTATCCGTCTATTTGTGTCGGCAAGAATCGCCTCTAATTGCTGCTGCTCAGATGCCCCTTCAGGTGAATTGAGATCTAGTGATTTAAGCAATTCATTTAATGATTTATCCACATCTGGCCCTTTTTTATCCCTACCTACCAACTGATCTAATTTGGCAACTAGCAAGCGCTTAAGCCTCATTAAACCTGTCATCTCTTGTTCGGTATCAGGTTTCTGCGCCCTAAACTCCAGCATCGCTGTAGTGCCAAGCACCTCCGCTGCTTTGCGAGGATCCTGCACACCAGGCAATTGAACAATAATTTTGTCGTCTCCGGAACTAGTTACCGTTGCCTCCGATACCCCTAAGCCATTAACGCGGCGCTCAAGAACATCCTTAACCGCCTCTAATTTGTTGGGCTCTATTTTTTTTATTGCACCAGCTGGTTTTATTAAAAGAGTTAATTGTGATCCGCCTCTGAGATCTAGCCCCAGGGAAAGTGGCAAGCTTCGTAAAACAAGCACGCTGCCAATAGCAAGAGCTAATATTAAAGCTAACCAGCCTTGAGATTTAGTCATCTCTGCACCATAGAAACTATGGTTGATACGATTTGATGAGGCTGAATAATTGTTAAATTCTCCAATTTTCCATTATATGGAGTTGGAATATCCTGACTAGATAAACGCACTGGAGGTGCATCGAGATCATCAAAGCAATTTTCAACAATTAAGGCAATCAACTCGGCCCCGATTCCACCTGTTTTCATACATTCTTCAACTATTACAACCCTATGCGTTTTGGCAACGGATTGCTTTATAAGTTCCATATCAAATGGTTTAAGACTAACTAAATCAATTAGCTCAGGGTCGTAGCCCTTTTCAACCACCTGCTTCACTGCCTCCAAACAATGATGACGCATACGCGAGTAAGTAAGCAGTGTTATGTCCTTACCCTCTCTCACCAACTCCGCCTTATCTAAGGCGCAGGTATATTCGCCTTCAGGTATATCTTCACTCAAGTTATAAAGAAGCACGTGTTCAAAAAATAGAACTGGATTGTTATCACGAATTGCAGCCTTCATCAGCCCCTTTGCATTTCTTGGGGTGCTGCAGGCAACAATCTTTATACCGGGGACGGCATGAAAATAAGCTTCTAATCTTTGGCTATGTTCTGCTCCCAGTTGGCGACCCACACCTCCTGGTCCGCGTACAACAGTGGGAATTGTAAAATTACCACCGCTCGTGTAACGCAACATTCCCATGTTGTTGGAAATTTGATTAAAGGCAAGCAATAAAAATCCCATATTCATCCCTTCAACAATTGGCCGCAGCCCGGTCATCGCTGCACCAACAGCCATTCCAGTGAAACTATTTTCAGCAATAGGCGTGTCTAGTACTCTTAATTCTCCGTATTTTTCATATAAATCTTTTGTAACTTTATAAGACCCGCCATATTGGCCGACATCTTCACCCATCACACAAACGTATGGGTCGAGAGCCATCTCTTCATCGATAGCTTCGCGTAGAGCGTTAAAAAGAAGGGTTTCAGCCACAAAAGTAAGGGCACACAGAAGGCCGGCTTGTTCCGGCAGGGCCCAACCTATCAGCGGGACAGGGCCCTAGCCACCAGCAGCGAAGGTGGTGAGCAATAAAACCGATAGCAGCAGTCCGGGGGAGAGCAGCAGGGCCAGTAACCCCAAGTCGTGGGGAGTCATAGATTTAGCTCGTGTGAAGTGAGTTTAATCGGCAGGTATTGGCTTAGTAGGTAGGAGTGAGCGGATGAAGAGCAAAAACAAACCGATGCTGATCAAGCCACAGGTGAATGTAGCGAGGCAACCACTGCCTATTAATAATGTTTTCACAGCCGTAGCAATGGATTGAGCTATTCGCTGGCTGTAGTGGGGTGGTCTGTCGCTGTAGTAACCAATGATGCGCCAGGTGATGCTGATCGCCAAACCACAAAAAAGAGCACTGGTAAGACTGCCACTCAAGTAGCTCAAGGGGCCCTTTTTAACTGCTGCTTTTTCGGCTGCTTTTTCGGTGCTTTTAGAAATTTCTAGCTGGCTCAAACTCACACACCCAATGATCGAATCCATTCTTCCGCAACGCAGGCAGTAATTGCTGTTCGGCTGCGGAAGCCAAGCTGCGATCTAAAAACAAACCAAAAAGGCTTGGGCCTGATCCGCTCATGGCACACCCAAGCAACTGTGCGCTGCTTTTTAGCAGTGCTAAGCCAGAGCGCACACTTTCAACAGAAGGAGCCACCACCTCCTGCAAATCATTACGCAGCTCATGCCATTGCTGATTTGATTTATTGCGTAGTTGAGCGCGTCGATGTTCAAAATCCTGCTCCTCTTTTAGGTAGAACTTCTGCCTCAATTCGCGGCATTGGCTATAGGCCCATGGGGTGCTCACCTGAGCCGATGGATCTTTGATAAGCAAAACAGCAAGGTTTGGTGTGCTCGGAAGCGGCTCTAGCTTTTCGCCACGGCCAAAACAGTATTGAGTGCCACCGCTAAGGCAAAAAGGCACATCAGATCCCAGCTCCGCTGCCAGCAAGCGCAACTCCAGCATCGAAACATCAAGTTGCCAAAACCTATTTAGCAAGAGCAAGGTGCTAGCGGCATCGCTGGAGCCGCCAGCTAGCCCCGCCCCGATTGGAATATTTTTTTTAAGCTGCAATTTTGCCGCTAGTTCAGGGCGACCACAATGGGTTTTAAGAGCATGGGCCGCTTTAATAATCAAATTGCTCTGATCCACCGCTAGCTGAGGATCAGAACTTTCAAGCAACACCACACCTGGATCTGCAGCCTCAACACTGATCAAATCAAATAGATCGATGCTCTGCATCACCATGGCCAATTCATGGAAGCCATCAGGGCGTAAACCCAAAACTTCTAAATGCAAGTTGAGCTTCGCTGGTGCTTTTATTAAAGTGCTTGTATTCAAAGTGTTGATGGTAATGAAGATGCTAAAGCTACCCATTTATCAGGGCTAATTTCCTGGGGCCTTTGTTCGGGAGAAACACATGCTTGTTCAAGCCAATTTTGAAATTTCTCCCCTTCCGCAAATGCTGCCAATGTATTACGTATCATTTTGCGCCGAGAACCGAAGGCGGAATTCAAAAGTTGCTCAACAATTTTAGCGATCTGAGCATCAAGCAAAGTTGCCCGCGGTTTTAGGCAAATCACTTCAGACATAACCTTGGGAGGGGGCTCAAAACAACGGGGCGGCACTTCGCAAATCGAATAACAATTGCATTGCAATTGCATCCGCACACTCAAGGCACTGAAATTGCTATCCCCAGCTGCTGCCGTAATACGTTGCGCCACCTCCTTTTGTAAAAGCAAAACCAATGATTGGAAGCGATGGGGCGCCGGTTGATCAAGGCGGCCAAGCAGCACCTGCAGTAGAGGGCCTGTGATGTTGTAAGGGATATTTGCAACCACCTTATTTGCCTCTGGAAGTTGCACTACTAAGGCGTCGCCTTGTTGCAGATGGAAGCGCGGATCAGCTCCAAATTGCTGCTGCAAACCCTGCACTAAATCACGATCCAACTCAATTGCTTCAAGGCGAAACAGGGGCTGATTCAATAGGCGCTGGGTAAGGGCGCCTCGACCAGGGCCAACCTCCAAAACAATGTCAGAAGCTGATAATTCAGCAGCCTCAATGATCTGATTTAAAACAGCGGCATCTTTGAGCCAATGCTGCCCAAAGCGTTTACGGGCGTTGTGGCCTGAAAAACCCATAAAAAAAGGCTTTTTCCAGTTACTTATCTAATCACTGTGCAACATCACCCATGCCAAATCAGCCAGCGGATCGGTTTTTGTCGTCGTTGGCTGGGCAACGAAACTATCGGCACAAGGGCTAACACGATTTCAACAGAAGCGTTATGCCAGCTTTGATGCAAAGCCAACCAACAGGAAAAACTGCGCTCTAATTTTTTCCTTTTCAGAATTCCAAATGCTCCAGCACCCCAGCCATCGGGCCCCACTCGGCTGCGGGCCTTCACCTCCACAAGGAGCAAGCGTTCAGGCTTCGCCACAAGTAGATCAATTTCACCCCAACGGCAATGCCAACGATGTTCAAGTGCTTGCCAGCCATGGCCTAAAAGCACTTGCAAAACCTCCAATTCTGCGGAAATGCCAACTGGATTATTGTTGTGCTTTTGGGGGTTGCTGGGGCTATTGGTAGCTGGCAAATCAAAACCGCTGGAATTTCATTTAGGATTCCCCCTAGCTCTTATGCAAGCGAAGCAATGGCAAGAATTTTCCGATTTTTAACGATATCGTGCCTATTAATCAGCTTTTTTATATGCTTTACAAGCCCTGTATTTGCAGCAAAAGAATTTAATAAGCAGGTTTTAATCGGTGCTGATTTTCATGATGCCGATCTGCGGGCCACCACCTTTAGCCTCACCAACTTGCGAGAGGCAAATTTCAAAGGTGCCAATTTAGAAGGGGGGAGTTTGTTTGGCGCAAAACTTCAGGACGCAGATCTGAGCTACACAAATTTAAGGGGGGCAACCCTTGATTCTGCAGTATTTGATGGTACAAATTTAGATCAAGCAATTCTTGAGGATGCATTTGCTTTTAATACCAAATTTAAAAATGTAAGTATCATTGGAGCGGATTTCACTAATGTGCCGTTGCGCGGAGATTCCCTGAAAACCCTTTGCGCTGTTGCCTCTGGCATCAATAACAGCACTGGCCGAAACACATTCGACACATTGGAATGCCCCTAAAATGACCCTTGATCCTAAAAGTGCGCAGCGATTGCAGGAACTGGGCCGTAGGCTGCCCCAGGCATTACCTACTCCAACGGCAAAGGAAACAACTCCATTAAGAAAATTGCATGCTGTAGAAACTGAAGAGAATCCAGAGGAATTATTTCGCCAACTAATTCAGGTGAGTTCAGATGGAAATATTCCAGCTCATTTAATGGATAGGCTAAAACTCATTGAGAAGCAAAGCCTAAATAAGAGCAAGAACGAAGATAAAAATAAATCCAAACTTAGCATTAAAAACAATAAAAAAGATAAATTATCCGATTCAATTGAGAATAGTTTGTATGTAGAATTTCAGCAAATGCTTCTAGAGCAAGATGATTAACTAAATTTAAATATATTTCTATAGTTATTTGTTTGGGCGGCTAGGCGCAGCGCTGTTCGTCAAGCAGTGCTAAATAGCGTCTTTCATTGTAATAAAGTTCCTGAAACTTTATTGCATCAGCATTTAGCTCTTTAAATAGAATCTCAATTCGTTGTTCACCGTCCTCATTATTAACGGGAACCTTGCGATCTGCCTCCAGCAACAGGGCGATGCAATGCTCGAGGCTCTGTAACCTTTGGCTGCCCCAAGCCTCGATTAAATGGCGGCAGCGCCGCATCACTCTTTGGCGCTCGAGGCTCGCCGTAGTACCGCGCAGGTGCTGGGTTGCATTAACTAAATTGAGATCTTGCAATTCACTTGGTTCAAGCAACTCACTAAGCCTTTGTAGTAAGGCCGTATTTGTTTCCAAAAGTTGATCACTTAGCAAATTAGGAATATCTAAATCCGAGAGATTTTCACCAGAATTGTTACCACGACATATCTCTTCTAGTGCAGCGGCACCTAAATTTGCCTCTTCCAGTTCGCTGATGGCAAGCCAGAGCTGGCGGTGATGCGGAATACCAAAATCTTCAAGATCCCGGCTACGCAACTCGCGCCGAATTTCGGCTCTCACCCGAGGCACATGCAAATAAAGCCTTAACAAAGCAGCTTCTGCCCGTTCCCTGATTCCCGCTTCACCCGGTTTGCCATGGCGGCTAGAGCGTCCGTGCCAGCGCTGGCCCTTCACCTGCTGGCGCAAATCCTCCTCTAGCTGCAATGCCATTCGCGACTGTCCACCAGATAGCCGTTCCGCTACCCGCTGGAGATAATGACTTCGCAGGGCTGATTGGGGTAATTTGCCAAGTAATTCCACAAGAGATTTCACCACTTGCTGGAATTGATCAGCGCGGTTTAAATCCATCCCAACCAAAACCTGTTCAATCTGCCAATCAAGCCAAAGGGGCGCATTTTCAAGCAAGGCAAGATAATCTGGCGCCCCTTGATTTTTTAAGAATTCATCTGGATCCTTTCCCTCTGGTAGAGGTAATACCCTCAGCTCAATCTGCCCCTGTAAAGCTTGCTGCTCCACTTCGCCAATAGCTCTTTGGGCGGCCCTAATCCCCGCGCCATCGGCATCAAAATTCAACACAATTCGTCTGCTATCGCAGCAGCGACATAGCTGGGTTATCTGTTGATTACTAAGAGCGGTACCCAAGGCGGCCACCGCGTGGCGTACGCCTGCTGCATGCAGGGCAATCACATCAAAATAGCCCTCTACTACAACCGCACAATCTGCGCGACGAATAGAATCAACAGCCTTATCAAGGCCGAATAAATGTTTTCCTTTTTCAAAAACTTCGGTTTCCGGTGAATTGAGATATTTCGGTTCAACGCCCTCAAGGCTACGGCCTCCAAAACCAATAATGCGACCTTGGCGGTCGTGAATTGGAATCATTAGTCGTTGTCTAAACCTGTCATAAAAACCCTGCCCCCCTTTACGGGCCACCACCAAACCAGCCAATTCCAAGCAATCCGTATCAATATTCTCAACTTGCTGAAGATGATTAATTAAGCCATCCCATTTATCAGGGGCATAACCCAATTCAAAATGTTCAATCGTGCCATTATTTAAATCTCTTTTGTTTATAAGATAATCAAGTGCCGCCTCGCCCCCTGGGCTGCGCAGATTTGCACGAAACCATCCACTAGCCAATGCCAAGGCTCTATGTATTTTATCGCGGCGAGAAAGTTGTTCTTTTAAACGTTCCTGTTGCGGTGCATCAAGAGTTTCTATCGGTAATGAGTATTTTCGTGCTAGCTCAAGCACAACATCACTAAAACTTTGGCGCTTAAATTCCATTAGGAATTTCAAGCTATTTCCGCCCGCTCCACAAGAAAAGCAGTAATAAAACTGCTTCGCTGGAGATACGGTCATCGATGGTGATTTGTCGTCGTGAAACGGACAGATCCCTACATATTCCTTGCCTTTTTTCTTGAGTACTACGTGTTCACCAACCACCTCGACAATGTCTGCCCTTTCTTTTACCGCCTCAATAGTTCGGGGGTGGAGGCGGGGGCTGCTCACAAGCTATTGAAGGGGTGCTTCATTCTCTCCGGTTTATCGCGAACGCACCAGCAGATGAAATGCAGATTAGGAAAGCGGATAGCTACTCCACTGGGGCAACTCGGGGGTGGGGGGGCGCAAAAGCCGCCAGGTTTGCCCCTTTTCGCCGCGCAAAAGCCGCACTTCAAACGGATTTGAAACATTTAATGGCTCTCCTGGCCAACGCCAATCAAACCGGCCCCGCAGCAACCAAACCCGATTACTTTCCACCTTTTCGATGCTTTGTTGATCGAGGCGCACCCTTTGCAGGCTTGGATCACTATCCCGTGGCGAAACTTGTAAAGCAGCAGCCAATTCACTTTGGCTCAACTGCACTTGCAAATTTAAGGCTTGCAAAAGAGCCTGTCGAGGCGGTTGCCCCACAGCTGCGCAACCGGAAAGCAGCAGAATTAAAACGATTAGGGCCCCTTGCTGGGCCAGCCGGCACAAGGTTAAAAGCAACGGCAGCATGAACTCAATTCTGGTAACAGCATGATTGGTTGGCTTGAAGGGCAACTGGGCCACGCCTGGCAGGAAAATAACCGCAGCGGAATTTTGCTCATTTGCGCGGGCGTGGGCTACGAAGTGCAAATCAGTAAAGATCATTGGGCTGACATACGGCTAAGCCCATCGGGCACGCTGCTTAGATTTTGGATTCACCACTTACACAAAGAAGACGGCAGTTCACTTTTTGGATTCAACCAGCAGCATGAAAGAGACATATTCCGTTTACTAATCAGCGTTAGTGGCGTTGGCCCCCAGGTGGCAATGGCCTTGATGGGGGCAATGCCCGCAGCTGTTCTTGTGGAGGCCCTTCAACAGGGAAATTTGGCGTTGTTAAGCAGTGCTCAGGGGGTTGGTAAACGCACCGCAGAGAGATTGTCGCTGGAGTTGCGTCAGAAATTAGAGCGCTTTGAGCTGCCTCTGGCTAATACCAGCAAGCAAAAGTTGCCCATCAACCTCGAGAAGGAACTGGAAGAAATGCTCTGCGCTCTGGGTTACGGAGTTCTGGAAATCCATGAAGCTCTAAAGACTGTTGGCCCCCTGCTCAGTAAAGAAGAAGCCAGCAGCAGCGATGCCTGGTTGCGAGAAAGCTTGCGTTGGCTTGGGCGATTAGCCAATTGAAGTTACCCCTAGGAGTTATGCTGATCGATTGCACCGATTCGGGCCACTCTCCCGCATGCCGCTCAACACAGAAAAGAAGCAAGAGCTGATAAACAGCCATCAAACCCACGGCACAGATACCGGTTCGGTTGAAGTGCAGGTGGCCATGTTGAGCGAGCGCATTAGCCAGCTCACAGGACATCTACAGGCCAATAAGCACGATTTCTCCTCAAAACAGGGGCTATTGAAAATGCTGGGGCGACGCAAAAGCCTGCTCAGCTACCTAAAGAGCCAGAGCAGTGAACGCTATTCAACCTTGATAGTGAAACTAGGTATTCGGGGTTAAAGGCAATGGCAGATGGTTTCGCTGATCAAAACGAGCAGCGCACACCACAGGCAGCAAAGGAAGCCAAACCAGCTATCCCGCAAACGGTGTCTAACCGTATGGCACGGCGTATTGCCATATCAACTGGAATACCCACAGTTATGGGTATGGGCGTATTCGTTGCAAGCTATTTACTGATTAGCCAAAAAATTCTTGATATTCCCCCAGGGATCACATTGGTTTCTTCGGGGGGATGTTTTTTATTGGGCTTAGTGGGGCTCAGCTATGGCATTTTTTCTAGTAGTTGGCTTGAACAACCTGGTTCAATTCTAGGTTTTGAGCAGATAAAACCAAATATCAAGCGGTTGCGCAGTGGCGCAGACTCACCTGAAAAGCAGCAGCGCTGAGGCTTGCGGCGGCGGCATCAGCATCGCTTACACAAAATTGGTGGCCAAGCCGAACAAAACAATGGCCATCGTTGCTTTGAATTTCTGCTACCACAGGAGTGCGCTCCCCTGCAGATTCAGTATCTACTCGATAGAGCTGCAGACACTCTCTCAATTGATGCTGAACAGTTATATCGCCCGCTTGTTGTTGATTTAATTTAACCATTACAAGACGCAAATCATCAATTAGTGCCACATCATCAACAATTAATTGAACACGATCATCACGTCTATCTACCTGTGCCCATAGCAATAAGCGGGCATCTACCATCAAATGATCCACAAGGCGTGCATAGGTTTTTGGAAATACCACAGCTTCTGCGCTGCCGGTGAGATCCTCCAGTTGCAAAATTGCCATTCGATCGCCCTTACGGGTAGTTACAAGTTTGATCTCTGGCACCATTACGAGCGCAGAAATTCGACTGCGATCGAGCTGATCCTCCAATTGCCCTAAACCAACAGGAGACAACAAACGGCTTGTGGCGCGTAATTGTTTAAGGGGATGATCAGAAAGATAAAAGCCAACTAATTCCTTCTCAAGCCGTAATTTTTCAGTGGGGGCATAATCCGCTACCGGAGCGGCCTTTGGAGCCGTGCTAAGCACATCAATCGCCCCTGCAACAACACCTCCCCCAAGCAAATCAAGCAAACTGCCCTGGCCGCTCGCCCGGTCTCTTGCTCTTGAGCCGGCCCAATCAAGCATCAAATCAAGATCAGCCATTAATTGGGCGCGATTTGAATTCGCTATTAATGAATCAAGGGCGCCACAGTGAATTAACGATTCCAACGCCCTGCGATTTAGCACACTTACGCTTGCCATTCGATCGCAAAGATCGGCTAAAGATTTAAAAATACCTTCTTTCTCTCGCGAAAGAAGCAATGTGCGTATAGCGCCATCGCCCAGATTACGAATTGCAGATAAACCAAATAAAATCTTATCCCCCTGCGGAGTAAAATCAATGCCAGAACTATTAATATCAGGTGGCATAACTTCAATACCCATTGCATTGCAATTAGATATGTAGCGCTGAACCTTGTCCGTAATGCCCGAATTAACAGTTAACAATGCCGCCATATATGCCACTGGGTAATGGGCCTTTAAATAAGCGGTTTGGTAAGTAACAGCTCCATAGGCAGTGGAATGGCTTTTATTAAAACAATATTCAGCGAAAAGTACCATTTGATCAAACAGGGTGTTTGCAACTTGATCTGCAACATCCTGTTTGATGGCACCTTGTACAAATTGAGTGCGGTGTTTTTGCATCTCAGAAACTTTTTTCTTTCCCATCGCCCTTCGTAGTAAATCAGCCTCTCCCAATGAATATCCAGCTAGATCTTGGGCAATGCGCATAATTTGTTCTTGATAAACCATAATTCCATAAGTTTCCTGCAATATTGGTTCTAGTTTTGGGTCAACAAATTCAATTAACTCACGGCCATGCTTACGGTTAATAAATTTCGGAATCAAGCCTGCATCGAGAGGCCCCGGACGATATAAAGCCAGTATCGAAGAAATATCTTCAAGTGAAGATGGCTTCAAATCTCTAACAATTTGCCTCATACCACTTGATTCCAATTGAAATATTCCCTCCAGATCACCTCTTGCCAGCAAGGCGTAGGTAGCGGAATCATCTGCCGGTAAATCGTCTGGATCTATCCGAATTCCAGAGTGCTGACGCACAAGTTGTAATGTTTTATCAATCATCGTGAGATTTTTAAGGCCAAGAAAATCCATCTTTAATAGGCCCATGGATTCCACATCCTCCATGAAATATTGGGTAATTACTTGGCCATCATTGTTGCGCTGAAGAGGCACTAGTTCGTCTAGGGGATCAGCTGCAATCACCACCCCTGCAGCATGAACTCCAAAACTTTTGTTTGTTCCCTCAATTCTCCTAGCTAAATCAATCCAATGTTTAACTGCAGGGTCATTTTTATACTTGTCACGAAATTCGGGCGCCGGCGAATCTTCGCTGATCATTTCGTCTAAATTAGCGGGCTTGCCTCGCACAACTGGTATTAACTTTGCGAGTCTATCGGCATCACCATAAGGAATATCAAGAACACGTGCCACATCTTTAAGGACAGCCTTGGATGTCATGCGGTTAAAGGTTATTATTTGCGCCACCTTATCTTCACCATAGCGCTTTGTTACATAGTCAATAACTTCACCCCTGCGCTCTATACAAAAATCGGTATCAATATCAGGCATAGATTTACGCTCTGGATTTAAAAAGCGTTCAAATAGCAGCCCATGTTGCACCGGGTCTATATTTGTAATACCTAGGGCGTAGGCCACTAAGGAACCGGCCGCAGAACCTCTGCCGGGCCCTACGGGGATGCCATTATCTCTTGCAAAACGGATGTAATCCCAAACCACAAGGAAATAAGTAGGAAACCCCATCTGATCCATTACCTGCAATTCAAAATGCAATCTTTCAAGATAGGTTGTATCAATTTTTTCAAGTTCTGTAATTTCCAAACGACCCCGCAAACCTTTTTCAGCAATTTCCGTGAGATAGCCCACAGGGCTATAACCATCAGGTATGGGAAAGTTTGGCATTTGATACCTACCTAAAATATTATATTCTTCAACTTTATCTGCCACTTTAAGCGTATTATCTAAAGCTCTTTGCACCAGTTCAGGCTCTAGATGATCTACGAATAATTTCTCCATTTCTTCTCTACTTTTAATATACTCAGTTCCCGTATATCGAAGTCTTTTCTCGTCGCTAATTAATTTTCCGGTTAAAACACAAAGCAAAGCATCATGGGCTTCCACATCTAACGCGCTGAGATAATGAGCATCATTTGTAGCGATTAGTTCGATGCCGAGTTCAGCAGACAACTTTGCTATACCAGTATTAACAATACGATCTTCCGGGGAGCCATGATCTTGGATTTCTAAATAAAAATCGTCTTCAAATACATCCTTATACCAACTAGCCACATCTTTTGCTACATCATATCTTCCTTTGAGTAATGCTTGAGGTATTTCTCCGCCCATACATGCAGTTGCAACAATCAATCCATCTCGATGGGCTTTTAGAATTTGTTTATCAATGCAAGCCCTTGAAAATATACCCTTACCCCGCATACCTTGCAAATGGCTGATGCTAGTAAGCTTTACTAAGTTGCGATAACCAATTTGATTTTTCGCAAGCACTACCAAATGATATCTACGTTCCTTTTTTAGTTGTGGATCCTCAATGCTGCCATTAACCACATACATTTCATTGCCAATTATCGGCTTAATACCGGCCTTTGTGCATAACTTAAGCAGCTCGATTGCCCCATACATAACGCCATGATCTGTAATGGCTACTGCTGGCATGCCCAATGCCACGGCCCTCTCCACCATGGAGGGCAATTGCGTGGCCCCATCTAGAAGGCTGTAGTCGCTGTGGTTATGAAGCGGAACAAATGACAAGGAAAACCACCAGCCCTAGTGTGGGCAGCTTACCTAGCTCCACCAGATATGGCGCTTAGCTGAGTGCCAATGGTGCAAAAGGCCTACTTTTCATTACGGCGGCCTCCTGCTCGTATTGATGGGCCACCTGAAGCAGTTTTGCCTCTTCCAGCACAGGTGCCATTAATTGCAAACCGATCGGCAAGCCGCGTTTATCAAAGCCGCAGGGCACGCTAATGGCGGGGATACCTGCCAAATTTGCTGGAATTGTTAGTAGATCGGCAAGGTACATAGCAATTGGATTATTGCTGTGTTCACCAGCCTTAAAGGCGGTGGTGGGGGATGTGGGGGTGAGTAGAAGGTCTACCTGCTGAAAGGCATTATCGAAATCTTCTCTGATTAAGGTGCGCACTTGTTGCGCTTTGCGGTAGTAGGCCTCGCCGTAGCCAGCAGATAAGGCATAGGTTCCAATCAAGATGCGTCTTTGCACCTCAGCGCCAAAGCCATTAGCCCTTGTAAGGGATGTCATTGCGCTCAGGCTTTCGCCATTAGCAGTCCGTTTGCCGTATTTCACGCCGTCGTAGCGAGCTAAGTTCGCAGATGCTTCAGATGGTGCAATTACGTAGTAGGTGGCAATCCCTGCCTTGAATCTTGGGCAACTCAAATTCACCAAACTGCAACCAAGACTCTTCAGCACAGCTGCCGCTTCACGTACAGAGGCTTCCACTTCAGGATTCAAGCCCTCGCCAAATGCTTCGGCAAGAATCCCAATTTTTATGCCCGTAAGGGGCCTGTTAAGGCCTTCTAAATAATCCGGAACCGGTAGATCGAGGCTGGTGGCATCTAGGGGATCATGGCCCGCAATTACCTGCAACATCAAGGCTGCATCTGCAACCGAGCGCCCAAATGGCCCCACCTGATCCAATGAACTAGCAAAAGCCACCAAGCCCCATCTACTCACCCTGCCGTAGGTGGGTTTTAGACCCACAACACCGCAGAAACTCGCTGGTTGCCGAATAGAACCCCCGGTATCTGATCCCAGAGCAACATCACACTGCCCAGCAGCTACAGCAGCAGCACTACCTCCAGAACTTCCACCTGGCACAAAACTGGGATCCCAGGGATTTGCTGAAGCCCCAAATGCTGATGTTTCAGTGGAACTACCCATTGCAAACTCATCAAGATTGGTTTTACCAACCAACACACCACCTGCATCCCATAAACGTTGGGTAACCGTTGCTTCGTAGGGGGGGATGAAATCTTCAAGCATGCGGCTTGAGCAGGTGGTTTTAATCCCCTTGGTGCAGAGATTGTCTTTAATCCCGATGCTTACGCCAGCCAAAGCTCCCGGGTTTCTACCAGATGCTTTTGCTTGATCAATTCGCTCAGCGTCTGCCATCGCTCGCTCCTGAGTGAGCGATACAAAAGCTTTTAATTGCGGCTCAGTTTCAGCAATACGAGCAAAAGTTGCTTCGGTATGGGCCTTGGCCGATTGCAAACCCTGATCAAAGGCAGCGCGCCAGAGGCTAATAACCATCTCAAAAGCAAAACTGCAGCGACGCTATCAGCAAGGCGACAAAAGTTTGGATTTAATTTTGCTGCTCAATCGTGAACGGCTCGCCGCGGCGGGTTCGCACGAGACGATGCTCCAAAACCGCAGGCGCCTCACTGCGTAGATCAGCAAGAAAAGCCGGTAATTTCGCTTCCAAGGTATGGCGGCGCACATAGGGTCCAAACCAGTAAATAACGTCTGGTTGGCGGGTATCAACCCTCGCCCACCAAGCCAAACCCAAGGCATTGGCAGTGGCACGAAGGGGAGCAGAAAAAAGACCCATCTGTATGCGACAAGCGCAGCTATTTTGACCGCACAGAGGCCCTAAAGGCGAATCTCTGCGCTGAATCCGTCACCTATTTGTTCATCTGAAGGAGTAGCAATGGCTTCAGCTGGAGCTGTTTGCAATTGAACTCTTTGCAGGCGTGGAGCGGGATCTTGGCCATGAATGCCAGCCATCCAACCCCTCCGGGCCAATTCGTAGAGCAGTAAAGCCGTTGCAACCGCTGCATTCAAATTTGGGGTTACCCCACGCAATGGAATACGAATTAATTGGTCGCAATGGCGGCGAGTAAGCATCGAGAGACCATTTCCCTCTGAACCGGTAACCACCACCAAAGGCCCATCTAAATCTGCATCCATCAGAGGAACGCTGCCCTCTTCTGCTAATCCCACTACCCGGTAACCGTTTTGCTTAAGGGTTTCCAAGGCTCTATTTAGGTTCACTACCCGCGCTACTGGGAGATGCTCCAAGGCGCCTGCGGCAACCTTGGCAACTGAACCGGTTAAGCCAGCACTACGCCGTTGCGGTAATACCAGGCCATGGGCACCAAGGGCCTCAGCGCTGCGCACAATTGCGCCAAGGTTCTGGGGATCTGTAAGCCCATCAACCGCCATCAACAGCGGTGCTTCCCCGAGTTGGCTGCAGCCCTCTACAAGAGTTGATAAATCAAGGGTTTCAGCTGCAGCCGTTTGAAGCACAATTCCTTGATGAACGGCACCACCACTGAGTTGTGCCAGCCGAGCCCAGGTAACTTCCTCAACCAACACCCCTGATCCTTTGGCTTCCCTAAGCAGCTGTAGAAATCGGCTGCTGAATTTCATTTCTGGAGTGCACCAGATTCGATGAATTGGCCTGCCACTTTCAAGGGATGCCAAGGCGGAATGCCTTCCCCAAACGAGATCGTCCACCTCAGGACTGGAATTGCTATCGGCTGTGGGCTCCAGCACCGGTTCTGAGCTGTAGCGCCTATCACCGGGCGCGGAAAAGCGCCTACCCCTAGCTGAAGGGGCCGGGCGATCAACCCTTAGACGCTCTGGCCTAACTCGCTCTACGCCGGCACGCTCAGGTCTGGATCGTTCTGGCCGAGATCGCTCGAAACGTGGCCTTTCAGGGCGAGGAGATTCGCTATCAAATCGATCTAAACGTGGACGTTCGGAACGGTTAAAACGCTCAGGCCGAACCACTCCCCGCTCTGGTCTACCCGATCTCTCTGGTCTATCTGATCTTTCTGAAGGTCTATCTGAACGATCAAAACGGCGCCCAACCCCCCTCGCCGGGCCATCAGGACGGCTGAAGGGCCGCCTTGGGCGTTCTCCTTTGGGTCTATCTGGACGGGGAGCCATGGCGCAGGGGGCAGGGAGAACCTGGCTCAAACAGATTCATACCGGGCCATCAAGGGTTGAATCCTGAAAATGGCTTAGCAACTCTTGGAGTCGCGCCGGATTGCACAGATAGAGCCAGCCAACCATTGTCTCAAACCCTGAGGCCCGTCCATAGATAGCTGGCTCAACCCGCCGAGGTCCTCGACCTGCAGCGTTGCGGCCTTTACGAACCCAATCAAGCTCCGCTGCGTTCAGATGTGGCTCAAGAAACTCCAAAGCTGCGCTTTGCGCTTCAGCTCGCACATGATCAACACCAGCTCGATGTAGCTGATGGGCACTGGCCTGATAGCGCACCAGGCGGGAACGCTGATGCAACTCCCACACGGCATCGCCAAGCCAAGCCAATTGGGCAGGCCCGGGCAACTGCATGCCAGGGGGAGGTTTAGGCAGAAGCAAAGCTGCTCAAAGCAGTGGGCAAATCAGGTTGAAGATTAAGGAAAGCTTCCAATCGCACCAACTTCACGGTTTGAACTACCCGGCTGTTGCCCACCACAAAAAATTTCTGTTTTGCTTCATTGCGCTGCTTGGCAATTTGCACCAAAGCACCAAGACCTGAGGAGTCGAGGAAATCAACACGGCTCAGATCAAGCACTAAGGGCAATTTTGATTTAGCCACATATTCACTTACAAAATCGCGAAATTGTCGCTCTGAATAAGCGTCCAGCTGGCCGGTAAAACTGAACAGTAGATAGCGCTCTTTAAGTTCAAATCCACCACGGAGAGAAACCGTGAGTCGCTGCAATTCAGTGATGGCTCCAGTCCTCAACAGCAGAAATACCCCTAAGGGCGCTCAATCTTATCCATAGAACGCCTCTGTGCCATCAATGCCACAAATTTGGCGAAATGATGATCGGCGTCATGGGGGCCGGGGGATGCCTCCGGGTGATATTGAACCCCAAAAACAGGTTTATGCACCAGCTCGATGGCAGCCACAGTGCCGTCGTTCAAGTTGTGGTGGGTAATTTTTATGAGGCTGGAATCCAAACTTGAGGCCTCCAATGCGAATCCATGGTTTTGGCTGGTGATCTCCACAAGACCGTTGCCACCACAGGGATGATTTAAGCCTCGATGGCCGTAACCGAGCTTGAAACTTTTAGCGCCGAGGGCTAGGCCAAGAATTTGATGCCCCAAGCAAATGCCAAAAATGGGCAAATTATGTTGTTCAAGTAAGCCGCGGGTTAGTTCAATCCCGCCATGAACTGCAGCGGGATCTCCAGGGCCATTCGAGAGGAACACACCCTCAGGCGCCTGTTCAAGCACCTGCTCCAAGTTGCTTGTAGCTGGCAGCACCACAAGCTCACAACCGTGGGAAGCGAGCCGCTCAAGAATTGCTCTCTTTATACCGAAATCAATTGCCACCACACGATATGGCTGGCTGGGCTGGGCTCTTAGCCGCTGATCAAATTCCACATCAGTGGGTTGATGCCATTTGTAGGCAGTTGCAGTTGAAACCCTTGCCGCCAGGTTCAACCCCGTCATGGAAGGGGCGGATCGCACCATCTGCAACAAGTTTGCCGCTGTAGTGCCGTCGTTGCTAACTGCACCATTGATTGCTCCCCCTTCCCGGAGATGACGCACTAAAGCGCGGGTATCAACGTTGCATAAGCCAACAACACCATGGAGCTTGAGCCAATCCGGCAAGGTGGAGCAAGCCCGCCAATTGCTGGCAAGGGGTGAAATTTCTCTACTAATTACCGCCTGCACAGCAGGAAGATTTGATTCCATATCAGAGTTGTTAACTCCGGTATTGCCAAATTCTGGGTAGGTGAAGGTAACAAGCTGACCTGAATAACTGGGATCGGTGAGTACCTCCTGGTAACCGCTCATCCCCGTATTAAAAACAACTTCACCGATAGCAGTGCCGCAGGCACCAAAACCCCTGCCCCGCAAAACGATGCCATCGGCGAGCACAAGCAATGCTTCCATCAGCTACGGCGAAGATTCTTGGTGTTTAAGAATCATCCCTCAACGGGGTTTAAAGCATTGCGCAAGGCGATTAAGCATTGCCAAGGGGCTCCTTTGCTAAGGCTTGATAGAGCCAACTCCAATCCATCGCGCCAATGGGGCACAGAGCCACTACACCACAGAACAAGTGCACTATTAAGGGCCACCACCTCTCGCTGCGCTTGGCTTCCAGCCCCCTGCAACACCTCTTGCAAGATTTGTTTATTAGTTGATAGATCACCACCCGCTAGGGCCTCCAGGGGCGCAATACCAAGACCAAGGGAACTTGGATCCAACAACTCAGCCCGCAGCTCACCATTTTCAAGAATTACCAATTCACTGGGGCCTGAAAGGCTTGCCTCGTCTAAACCGCCGTGGCCGTAAACCACAACAGCCCTCTGCAAACCCAAAATTTTTAATGCCCCAGCCATGGGCATCAACAGATTGCGATCTGCCACCCCCAGCACTTGGGCATCAGGGGTGAGTGGATTTACAAGTGGCCCTAGCAAATTAAATATCGTGCGCACACCGAGGCTGCGGCGTAGAGGAGCAAGTGCTGCAAGGGATCCGTGCCATCCAGGGGCAAACAAAAAAGTAACGCCGGCTTGATCTAGGGCAGCAACTACTTTTTCAAGCTGGGCCTCAAGGCAAATTCCAAGCCCTTCCAACACATCCGCAGAACCAACCTTGCCGCTAGCACTTCTGTTGCCGTGCTTTGCCATGCGCACCCCACAGCTGGCGGCAGTAAAAGCAACAGCCGTGGAAATATTGAAACTGTTGGCACCATCGCCGCCGGTGCCACAGCTATCGAGTAAGGGGCCAGCAGGCCTAGCACAAGGTAGTGGTGCCGCTGCCCGCAAAACCTTTGCCATCGCTGCAAGCTCCACGGCCTGGGGGCTTCGGCAACGCAATGCCGCAAGAAACGCACCGGTTTGAGCAGGGCTAAGGCCATCACTTAACCAGGCCTGCATCAAGCCAGTGGCCTGGGTTTGATCAAGGCACTCTCCACAAAGAAGCTGCTCAAGTAGTGCTGGTAGAGCCTTAACCATTTGGATTTAGATAAAAAAAAGACCCGGATGCAAAGCATCGCGGGCCAGGTGATGGGGACTGCTCAATATTCGCTTGAAAAGCTCTAAACAGGGGTGTTTTAAACGTCATTTTCACTATCGGTTGAATCAAAACCACTGCCAACGGGGCTTACAGCTTCGATGTTTGGCTGTCCAGGGCGATAACCAGAAGCCCAAAGCTCCCTGCAACGACTGTTTAACTCGATGCGATCAAGGCCCCAAAAACGCAGCAATTTTTCAAGATCTAATTTTAAATCTGCTTCGCCTGGAAATCCCTCATAACGGATAAAGAGCCTTGCGGCATTAAGCAATTGTTCGCTGTTTGGTTCCTTTGCCGCTAGCAAAGCGTCAACAATGTTGCGATCAATGGCATGGAGTGGATGGGATTGTGAAGACTCATCTGCCATAAGACCGCCATCGGTGGAGTTTGCTTCGTAGTTTGGGGCGCTGGAGCCGGTAATGGATGTTTGCTTCATTGAAACTAGGTTTGATCGCTCGATATTTGCGGCCGCAGAGAAGGCAACTGCTTAAAGGTGCCTTTGCTTTGCTGGTGGTGAACCTGCTCGGCACCGCATTGCCTCTGCTGGTTCAAAAAACAATTAACAGCCTCACTCCTGGTTTTTCCTTAAGGGATCTCCTGCATCAAGCCCTCTGGATTGCTTTGCTAGCTAGTGCGATGGCTGGGGTGCGGCTTTGGTCGCGGGTGCTGGTATTCGGCGCAGGCAGGCAGGTGGAAGTTTTGTTGCGGCAACAAATTTTTGATCACCTACTAAAGCAAGAACCTGGCTGGGTGCAAAGCGCCGGCAGCGGAGAGGTAATCAGCAGATCAACAAGTGATGTGGAAAATGTGCGGCGTCTACTTGGATTTGCTGTTTTAAGCCTTGCAAATACTGCTCTCGCCTACGCATTTACCCTGCCGGCAATGCTTGCTATTGATCCAGGTCTCAGCTTGGCCGCTGTGGTGCTTTACCCCTTAATGCTTGTGGTGGTTGGTGCCTCTGGTGGGCGCATGATGAGCCAGCAGCGCGAACAACAACAAAATCTGGCGGAATTAAGCGATCTGATTCAGGAAGATCTCTCAGGGATCAGCGCAATCAAAATCTACGGACAGGAACCAACCGAAGTTGGCGCTTTCGCGGTCCTTAGCCGTCGTTATCGCGATGCCGCCATAGCCCTAGCCCGCACCCGCAGCACTCTTTTTCCTTTACTGGAAGGCATCAGCTCCCTTTCGCTATTGGTGCTGCTGGCCCTTGGTAGTGGCCAACTAGAGCGGGGCAGCCTCACCCTGGGCGGCTTAATTGCCCTCATCCTTTACATCGAGCGTCTTGTTTTTCCAACCGCTCTATTGGGCTTCACCTTGAGCTCCTTTCAAACCGGGCAGGTGAGCCTTGAACGGGTTGAAGATCTGCTCAGTAGGGAGGCTTCTATTCAAGATCCAAACCATGCCATTGATCTGGAGCCCAATAACGCTGGCGCAGCCATCGAGGCTCGAAATTTATGCGTTCGCTATCCAGGAGCAGATAGAAACTCCCTAGAGGGGCTCAGTTTTCGAATTAAACCCGGTGAACTCGTAGCTGTTGTTGGCCCGGTGGGCAGTGGCAAAACAACATTGGCCCGCGCCTTGGGGCGAATGCTGGAAGTGCCGCCAACTCAACTTTGGTTAAACGGCCAAGATGTAACGCGATTGAAATTGGCTGATTTACGCCAACAAATTGCAATGGTGCCCCAAGAGGGCTATTTATTCTCAGCCACCTTGAGAGAAAACCTCAGCTACGGCGCCCCTGATGCAGCTGAAGCTCTGTTAAATCAAGTGGTGCAGCAAGCTCAATTGCAATCTGATCTAGACAGTTTTCCAGAGGGCTATCAAACAATTGTGGGAGAGAGGGGTATCACCCTTAGCGGGGGGCAAAGGCAGCGCACCTCACTGGCTAGGGCCCTACTTGTTGATGCTCCACTTTTAGTTCTTGATGATGCCCTTGCAAGCGTAGACAACCGAACTGCAGCTGCAATTTTGCAATCGCTAACCATTGATCTACATCGCACCGTTTTATTTATCAGCCACCAACTATCCGCTGCTGCTGCCTGTGATCGAGTTTTGGTAATCGTTGAGGGGCGCTTGGTGCAAGAGGGCACTCACCGGGAGCTCCTGGCTCAAGAAGGCACCTATCGCAAGCTATGGGAAAGGGAAAAAGCCAGCAGCGAACTAGAAGCTGCTGCTGGTTAAGCAAACTTTTTTAAGAACTAATCAGTTTTATCTTTGTGGCCCACAATTTCTCCATAGTTGAGGCACTAGCAAATTCAGCGAAATGGAAAACCTTCACACCTATCGGATGCGCTGCACCCTTACCTTCGGTGATATCTACGGCCAGGTGCTGGCCTGGATCGGGCTGATCTTCATCAGCCTTGCCACCGCCCTCAGCTTGATGGGGGCGAGCCGTCCAATTTTTGCCCTTGTGGCCGTGGGACTGATCCTTGTTTTATCGCTGCCGTTTTTAGTTTTTGCCTTCACCACCACACTGCTCAATCACATTGCTTTAGAACCAAAAGTGCAGAGCAGCGGCAACGCTTAATGGCGGATTCAAACAAACACTTCGTTCTTGGTAGCAGCATCGATGCTCCAGTTGGCCCCAATGAAGCTGAAGCAATCTTTGGTTGTGGATGCTTCTGGGGAGCCGAGAAAGGGTTTTGGCGATTGCCTGGGGTGGTTTCTACCGCCGTTGGTTACGCCGGAGGGAGTGCCCCATCTCCTAGTTACAACGCTGTTTGTGGTGGACGCACTGGCCATGCCGAAGTGGTGAGAGTGGTGTGGAATCCCGAAGTAATCGATTTCAGCGATCTGTTGAAGCTTTTTTGGGAATGCCACGATCCCACCCAAGGGGATCGCCAGGGAAACGATCGCGGCAGTCAATATCGATCTGTGATCTACACGCATTCGGAAGAGCTAGATGATTTAGCAAAGGCCAGCAGAAACTCATATCAAGCGTTGCTGAGTGAAAAGGGCTTTCCAGCTATCACTACTGAAATCAAATTGGATCAAGTTTTTTATGCCGCGGAACCAGAACACCAGCAATATTTAGCTAAACCGGGAAGTCGGCCTTACTGCTCCGCTCAGCCTACAAAAATCAAGCTTGGCCCCTTTGCAGGCTGCCACTATCTACTTCCAGAAATAGTGTGGAGCAACTACGACTGGTCTGTGAATCACTGTGTGCTGCGTGGTGACAACAGCCCGATCACTGTTTAAGAGGGAATTCCTGGGGCCCCTTGCCCTAGGAATATTTTTGTTCCCATTAACGCTCCAGGCTGGAGTTTCTCCATGGTGGGAAAATTATGAAAGCAAGCAAATTTATCGTTGCGGCGACAGCAGCGAATTGCTTCTAGAGCACAACGACCACCAAGCATCGCTTTACCACCAAGGTTATAAATCAAACTTATTTCGCGATCAAAAAGCATTTGCTCTAAAACGCTATGCCAATGAACGTTTGAGTGTTGTACTTAATGGAGATGAATTGATCATTGAGGATTTGCTGAGTAAAACCCGTTGCCAACGCACTGAACAGGTGTGACATCTCCCCCTCCCATCCCAGAAAGGAAGCCCTTACACCCTTTACCGAAGGGTTTGGTGGAATTTTATGGCCTTCTAGCTGTTTTATTTGTGTTGGTGCCCGAATGGCTAGCGGGCAATGCCCTTGCTCAGTTTCAAGACAACAACTCAGAAGCATCCCTACCCGCCACTTCTGCGGCCTGGAAAAGGGTGCCTGAATTGATGCTGGCCTCATTAAGCCTGCAGGAGCTGAGGGGGTTAGCACGCAGCCGCGGTTTATTTGGATATCAACGGGAACTGAGGGATGAACTCAATCTTCGCTTGCTCAAGCAATTGCGAAAACAACGCTGAGCATCTTGCTGCTGTGGTAATTTCTAAGGGTTCGGGGCGTAGCGCAGCTTGGTAGCGCACCACTTTGGGGTAGTGGGGGTCGTGGGTTCAAATCCCGCCGCTCCGATTAATAATAAAAACTACCGGTAATACCGGTTTTTTTTTGCCAATTAATTGAAAATTCTGCTAAAGAAGGGTGTCTAATATTTGAATCATGGCTAGCTACACAATCACGATCGATGGCGGCAAAAGTTTTTCATGCGCAGACGACAGTTACATCCTTGATGCAGCCGATGCCGCAGGTGTTGATCTCCCCTATTCCTGCAGGGCTGGAGCCTGCTCCACCTGTGCGGGGAAATTACTCAGCGGTGCGGTAGATCAAGCAGATCAAAGTTTCTTAGACGATGCTCAAATGGAAAAAGGGTATGCCTTGCTCTGCGTGAGTTATCCCACTGCTGATTGCTCAATCAAAAGCAATGCCGCAGAAGAAATCAGCTAGGAATTTAAGCAACCTCTTTTTCAACGGGTTCTGCTTCAAAAGGTAGATCCATTGTTTTCAACTGTCTTTCACTTAAGCGTCTAGTCCAAGCTCCTCGCACAGGTTCGTTCCAGCGAAACCCCGCATCCTTAGCAAGTTGGCGTTGGCTGTAGCTCACTTGGGCTCGATATAGTTGTCGCGGTTCAAGAGCTTCAAGCAACATATTTTCTAAATTATCGCAGCGTTCAAATACTTGGGCTAAGTAAATGCAATCGGTTAGAGCTCGATGAGCAGCCCAGACAGGAACCGCAAAGGCAAGAGCCAAATCTCTTAATGAGGGCCTTGGGCGAAGGCCAAGGGATTTAGGCCAAGCAATATCCTCCATAGTGCATAACCAAGGCATGAAAAGCTCAGGTAAGGCGCCGCAACCAAACCAACGACGATCAAATGAGGCGTTGTGGGCCACTGCTAGCTGAGCATCGCGGGCCATCGCATCAAGTAAAAGCAAACATTGCTGCCAAGGTTGGGGTTCTTGCGTTGCTAAAGGATTAATGCCGTTCACTGCAACAGCTGGATTAGCGCTTACCGGGAGCAAAAAGGAAAGCTGGCTTAACACCGAGCGGTGTGGAACAGAAAAAAGAATTGCTCCCACTTCAAGGCACTCGAAACGATCCGGCTCTAACCCAGTTGTTTCAACATCAATAATCAATAACTGCTTTGGCAGAAACACTGGAGGCGGCATGGCCAAGGCAGTTAACAAACTGGGTTGCTGCCAAGCGGGAAGCTCCATATCGGCCATGGAATGCGATTCGCTCCACCTATCCTCTCAGTAAGCCTGTGCGTTTGTCCTGTGTCAATAAAAGTTGGAGACAAGGTACCCGCCTTCAGCCTCAAAGATCAAAACGGTGTAGAGAGATCTCTAAATACACTCGGTGCCAAAGCACTAGTGCTGTTCTTTTATCCAAAAGACGACACTCCTGGTTGCACGATGGAGGCATGTGCTTTTCGCGATCAATATCCAACATTTCAAGGCCTAAATGCTGAGGTGTGGGGTGTTAGTGGCGACGGAGCATCTAGCCATCGTCGCTTTGCCGAGAGGCATCAATTGCCTTTCCCTTTGTTAGTAGATGAGAAAAATAAATTGCGCGAGATTTTTGGGGTGCCACGCTCATTACTTGTACTTCCCGGACGGGTAACTTATGTAATTGACAAAGAACAGATCGTTCGCTTGATATTCAATGCAATGCTAGATGCAAGCGGCCACGTTTCAAATTCAAAAACTATTTTAGAGCAGCTGGGTTCCTGATGTCTTGGCAACAACTTGATGACATTTGGATATCTAGGCCAAGTAACCCCAAAGCCTTACTTCAATTTATAGGAGGTAGTGGCCTCGGCGCTACACCACAATTAAGTTATCGCAGGCTTCTAGAAGCATTAACTAAGCAAGGCTGGCTGGTGCATTGCTGGCCTTTTGTACCTAATTTTGATCATCAGTTTCTTGCGGTGGAGGCATGGCGTTCATTTCGCAAAATTCAACAAAAGCAAGAGATTAAGTTACCTTGCTTGAGGGTTGGTCATAGCATGGGTTGCAAATTACATCTATTAGCACCCGATCAAGGGCGGGGATGTAAAGGCCAAGTGCATATGAGTTTTAATAATTTTTCAGCGGAACGTTCAATTCCATTATTCAGTGAATTGGCTCCTCGCTTTGGAATAGTAAGCGAATTTAGTCCGGCACCCGCAGAAACCCTGGAGATTATCTCAAAAATTCTCGGCCCAAAACAGCAATTGATAATAAAATTTCGCGATGATCAATTAGACCAAAGCCAAATACTATATAGCTGCCTTAAAAACTTAGATCATAGTTCTGTGAAGCAGCTGGAGCTGGCGGGCGATCATCTCACTCCCGCAAGCGCTGGATTGAGACAACAATTTTTTGGCGGCATTACTGATGGTGCACGCCAGCGTGAATTAAATCGACTAGCAGTAAGTATCACCGAGTGGTGGAATTCTCAAGCATCATTGCGCAACTGATCAAGAACTGAACGGTCTTCCAGGGTGCTTGTGTCGCCGCTGATCTCTTCTCCAGATGCCAGTGCACGAAGAATGCGACGCATGATCTTGCCACTACGAGTTTTTGGCAACGAATCACTAAAATTAATAGCGTCTGGCTTAGCGATAGCACCAATTTCCTTACCTACATGAGCTCTTAATTCCGCAATTAATTCTTTGCTACCACTGCAGCCCGTTTGAAGCGTAACAAAGGCGACAATCGCCTCACCTTTTAATTCATCAAAACGTCCAACAACGGCAGCCTCTGCCACCGCAGGATGGCTCACAAGAGCAGATTCAATCTCCATACTGCCTAAGCGATGACCAGAAACATTGATCACATCATCTACCCTACCCATCACCCAAAAATAACCATCTTCATCCTGACGGGCACCATCACCAGCAAAATAAACATATGAACCATCCGCAGGTTTTAGATATCTCCAATAATTAGAACAGAAACGTTCAGGGTCTCCCTGCAGATTGCGCATCATTCCTGGCCAAGGCCGCAAGATTACAAGATAACCACCTTCATTTTGTTGCACAATTTCAGCTTCGCCATTCATGATTGCTGCTGAAATTCCCGGCAAAGGCAAGGTGGCTGAACCAGGTTTTGTTGGTGTTGCAGCAGGAAGCGGGCTAATCATTACACCGCCGGTTTCTGTTTGCCACCAGGTATCAATAATCGGGCAGCGGTTAGAACCAATAACATCGCGGTACCACATCCAAGCCTCGGGATTTATCGGTTCACCAACAGTGCCAAGAATTCGCAAGGAGCTCATATCAAATTGATCGGGAACCTCTCTTCCACTTTTCATAAATGCACGTATTGCTGTTGGAGCTGTATAGAACAAACTCACCTTATGTTTTTGGATGATTTCCCAAAAAGCACCGGGATTTGAAGCTCTCGGTGCGCCCTCATACATTAATGTTGTAGCTCCATTTGATAATGGACCGTAAACAATATAACTATGGCCCGTTATCCAGCCAATGTCTGCAGTGCACCAGTGAATATCATCCTCTTTTAGATCAAAAATCCATTGGAATGTGAGATGTGCCCAAAGGTTATATCCAGCGGTGCTATGAACAACCCCTTTTGGCTTTCCGGTGGAACCTGATGTATAAAGTACAAATAAACGATCTTCGCTTTGCATCTCTTCAGCTTCACAATGGTGTTGCTGAATATCAACAATTTCATGCCACCAATGATCTCGCCCAGCCTGCAAAGTTATTGCTTCACCGGTGCGTTGCACTACTAAAACGTTTGCAACAGTTGGGCAACCTTGAGCTAGGGCTGCATCAACGGCGGGCTTAAGGGCCACCGCCTTGTCTTTGCGAAATCCCCCGTCGGCTGTAATTACTAATTTGGCCTCGCCATCATTAATACGATCTCGTAGAGCCTCTGAAGAAAATCCACCAAAAACCACCGAATGAGCCGCACCAATGCGAGCGCAGGCCAACATCGAGATGGCAGCCTCAGGCACCATTGGCATATAAAGGGCAACCAAATCGCCTTTCTTAATACCAAGAGCCTTAAGGGCATTTGCAGCCTTGCAAACCTCCGTATGCAGTTGGCGATAGCTAAAAATGCGGGTGTCACCTGGCTCCCCCTCCCATATCAATGCGCGCTTATCAGCCTTGGGCCCGAGAAGATGGCGATCGAGGCAGTTGTAGGAAATATTGGTGGTGCCCCCTTCAAACCAGCGAGCAAAAGGTGGGTTGCTCCAGTTGAGCACCTCTTGAAATGGACTAAACCAGTGAAGCTCTTGGTTGGCTAAGCGACCCCAAAACTGTTCTGGCTGCGCCTCTGCCTCTGCTACGAGCTTGCGATAGCTGGCCATATTGCCAATCGTTGCCGCCTCCGCTAGCGCCTCAGGCGGCTGAAATAGCCGCTTTTCCTTGAGAACAGATTCAATTGATGTGTCTGTCATCGCTGAAGGGGGAAGCTTGAGTTGTTGATTAAACAGTTATCTAACCGACAAGGGCTGCCCCGTGAAAGTGAGATCAGCGATCAATATGGCATCAATTGCCTTTTCTATGGCTGTGTTCCACAACTTGAGGCAAGCGCAGCCAAACGCCTGCCTATTTGATCTTGATGGTCTTTTGCTGGATACTGAACCGCTACATAGCCAGGCCTGGCGGGAAAGCATTGAATATTTTGGTGCTTCTATTTCCCCATTGCTTTTGATGGAATTAAGGGGGCGAAATCGGATTGATAATGCAACCGCAGTGATAAAACAATTAAACCTTGGCATATCAACGGCTCAACTATTAGCAATTCAGCAACCAATTTCTCAAAGCTTGGTAGCCCACGCAAAAGCAATGGCTGGTGCATCAGATCTTGTGGCTTGTTGCCAGCAAAAAAATATTCCAATGGCAATAGCTACCAGCAGCGGCCGTGAGGCTGTAGCAATTAAAACAAAACCACATCCCTGGTTAGAGCAAATTACTGTGCGGGTACATGGCGATGATGCATCAATAAAAAAAGGTAAACCAGCTCCAGATCTCTTTCTAGAAGCTGCCCGCCAACTAGGCATACCAGCTTCCAATTGCTGGGCTTTTGAGGATTCACCGGCGGGAGCAATTGCAGCTTTGAGTGCAGGCTGCGAAGTATTTGTGCTGCCAGCGCCAGGCCTTGGGGTAAAAGATTATCCAGATAAGGTTCAAATGCTCACAAAACTTGCAGATGTGCCAATCTAAGAAATAAGATCAAAAAGTAAAATTCAAAAGGTCTATTAATTTACACTTAAATAGTTTCAAGATTAATCCCCTTTGTTTCCACTCGATATAACCAGGTAACCAATGCGCCCACTAAAGAAACCAAAGCTAGCAGTGGCAATAAACGCTCAGCCCCAATATTATTTAATACGGCTGGAAAGAAGAACGCTGTAATAACAGCACCAACTTTTCCACAAGCAGCGGCAAAACCTGCTCCAATCCCTCTTACTTTTGTTGGAAATACTTCACCTGCAATTAAGTAAGTTTGAGAATTTGGGCCAAGGTTTGTCATGAATTGGAACAAAAAGAAGCCAAATACTATTAAAATAAAATTATAAGAATCTGGGTTGCTTCCAAATGCAGCGAGTATTAAACCGATAGAACAACCAATAAATCCTGCAATCTGCAGAGGAATTCTACCAAGTTTATCCGAAAGCCAAATTGCAAAACCAATGCCAATTAAAAAGCCCACATCTACTAACGCCGTACCTTTTGCTCCAATTAAATCATTATGAATAATTGCAGCAAGATTGTGTTCCTGTGCCTGAGCGCCAAAAGCAGAAGCAATTATGATTGGTGTGAAAATTCCAATGCCATAAGTTGATATGTCCTGAAGGAACCAAGGTAACGAGGCAAGGATAGTGGAACGCAACTGTTTACCTTGAAACAAACTGCCCCAATTAGTAGAAGAATATTTTAGAGAACCTTCCTCAGCAATTTCTATTTTTAATAATTCAATATCCTGTCTATTTAAAAGTTTACGCAAATGTTTTTCAGCTTTAGTGAGATGCCCTTTACTAAGCAACCAGTGGCTGCTCTCAGGTAAAAACAACCTTCCCCAAGCCACTAGGGCAACAGGAATAACTGGCAATAAATAAAATATTCTCCATGTACTTAGTTCGGGTTTTGCACTGAGCAATACCGCACTAATTGCAGTACCAATTACTGCACCGAGCGCTTGAAAGCTAAAGGCACCTAAAACCAGCCGCCCTCTTATTGAAGCAGGGATACTTTCTGAAATAACCAGATGGGCTGTTGGGTAATCAGCCCCAAGGGCTAAGCCCATAACAAACAACCAAAAAATAAGCGCTTCGCTGCTAGAACTAAAAGCAGCGCCAAGTAAACCAACCAACAACAACAGCATCTCACCAATAAAAACAGGCTTGCGGCCAAAGCGATCAGCCAAACCGCCTAACAACAAAGCGCCTAAGAGTATTCCAGCTAATGTTGCAGCTGTTATTAATCCCTTACCTGTTTGATCAATTGAAAACTGATCAGATACTAAAGGAAGAGCAATGCCACCCATAAATACAATTAAACCTTCAAAAAACTTCCCTGCTGTAGCAAGGCTCCACACCAGCCACTGCATAGCTGAAAGTGGGGCATTGCCCATTGAAGAGCCATCTTGCCAAGTTGGAATTTCATCGATATAGGCCTGAACAGAGCGCTTCATAGTTGTTTTAATTTTTTTGAAAACGAAGACTCTCCGGTTCAGACCAGTTGCCAATCGCTGTTAAACCACGAGAGTTACCACAAAGGTGCCGCAGAATAAAGAAAATAGCCTCACTTGCATTTGCATTTGATAATTCAAGAGCAATTTGCTCTATAGATCTTTCAGTGCCATCCCGCATTAAGGATTCAACTTGTTTTTGCAGAGAAAGGATTTCAGCGGCTGCTTTTTTGCCGGCCTCCACACCCGGTTGATGGTAGGCATTTATATCAACCAACTCTCCATAAAGACCCACTGCTCTTTCAAATAGTGCAACTAAAATACCAAGATTCTTGGGGTTAAATTTTTCAAGGGTGATTGTTATGCTTTGCCTGCCACCCTCTGAAAGTGCAGCTCTAGTTCCTTGTAGAAATCCATCTAAAAAATCACCAGGTAAAGAATCCTCAAGCATGGGAATATCAGTTGGATCTTCTAATACTTCAATAAAAGTGGCAAAGAAATTATCAATTCCGTCTCGCAACTGCTGCACATAGGCGTGTTGATCAGTGGAACCCTTATTGCCATAAACAGCAATGCCCTGATGCACCACCTCACCTTGGCGATCAAGGCGTTTGCCAATAGATTCCATTACTAATTGCTGCAGATACCTACTAAATACCTCCAAGCGATCGCGATAGGGGAGCACAACCATGTCGCGTTTTCCTTTGCCTTCGCCTGCCACGTACCAACTGGCAGCCATAAGTGCAGCAGGGTTTTGAAGCAGAATTGGAATTCTTGTTAAAGCATCCATTTCGGCTGCACCTGCAAGAAAAGCACTGCTATCGATACCAGCCAAAATTGCAGGCAAAATGCCAACTGCACTGGTAATTGATGTGCGTCCGCCAACCCAATCAAACATGTCAAAACGGTTTAACCATTTTTGATCAACTGCCTCTTGATCTAACTTGCTGCTATCCATGGTGATTGCCACAGCCTGGCCACTCCAGTTGCAACCATGCATTTCCAAACGGTGGCGGGCTTGCACCATGCCGATATGCGGTTCTGGTGTGCCGCCTGATTTGCTTACCACTACCACCAGAGTTGTTTGAAGCTCCTCGCCGATTGCATTAAACAAGCGGCTCATTCCATCAGGATCAACGTTATCCAAGAAATGGAATGGCAAGCCCTTGCCATGCTCCTGAAGGGCTCGAATCATCAATACAGGCCCCAGTGCGGAGCCACCGATACCAATCCAGAGCACATTGGTAAAACAGCTGCCATTAGGAGCTTTTATTTTTCCTTCTAGCAATTCAGCGCCAAAGCGCTGCATGCGCTCAATCTCAGAATTAATGTGGGTAGTTGTTTCAGCATTGGGCGCTAGAGCTGCATTACGCAACCAGTAATGACCCACCTGGCGATTTTCATCCTTATTTGCAATTGCACCTGCCTCTAAGGCATTCATCGCCTCAAACGCCTTGGTAAAGGGCTGCTCAAGCTGATCTAACTGCTTTTTATTAAGTTGCATCCGGCTTACATCTAGCCACATGCCGAGGGCTTCGTTGTTCCAAAGCAAAGAACAAAACCGCTGCCACTGCCCAGCTACATCTGTGATATCAAGATCAGGAAGGGAGCCAGCTCCGCTCGTAGTACCCATCTGATGCCCAAAAAGATCTGCACCTCAGGTTATGCAGCTTTGGAGGAGAAGGGGTTATGAGATGGCAAGGGCTTAAGCATTTGAACTACTGGCACCTCTGAATAGAGCCCATAAAAAAAAATGGCTTAACATAAGTGCACAGGCACTTAAAAGATCCAAAAAGCAGCTCTGCCACCTACAGAATGCTTGAGAGCCACTGCTCTAGCTGGTATTGGCTTGGCTTTAAATTTTTTTGTAGTTGGATCAACTCATCAGCCAGATTTAGCATCTAGTACACCTTTACCACTTCCATTGATCAGCGAAACGGCACGGACAGATCCTGCTGATTTCAGTGCAGCTGAATTGCAGCAATTGCAACGCAGATTTGGTGTGCACGGCCCCCAAACGCCTCTAGCTCAACTATTTACAGCGGGCCTAGATCATTGGATCCCTTTGCGGAGCCACACCATTACTCGGTTGGAAGCACTGATGCCTCTCATAAAACAAGAAGCAAAAAATCGGAACTTAAATCCAATGCTTCTAACTGCAATCCTCTACGACGAAATGCAGCATGCAAAACCTGGTGAAGATTCAGCATTAGCAATGCAATCAGGCCTTTTCCAAACTCACGGAGTGGCTCAACTCGGAATTGAAGAATTGATTCACCAAGGGTTGCTTCCAAAACAACCAAGCCCTAGCCAAATGGCATGGGCACAGCAGGAGCTTCTCAATCCGGAACGTAATGTATCTATTCTGGCGGGGAAAATGCAGCGTCTAATAAAAGCCCTAAAAGGCACAACAAAAGCAAATTTAAATGCAAGCACCAGCTACAGAGATGCACATCTAATGGCAACACTTGCATATCTTCACAATGGAAAGCTTGATTATCCAACTCGCATTCTTAAATATATGCAAGATCCGGCACTCCACGGTTTAGTTTATAGCTCAAGAGAGCCTAGCCCCAGTTCTATTATTTAATTTTACTTGATTTAATTTGAGTAATTAGTTTAATTACACACTAATTGCAATGCTGTGAGTCTTTTTTGTAATTCACTCCAAGCAAAGCTCCTTGGATCTGCCCTCGCACCACCAAGATCTACGTAACGATGGGTGGTAATAGAAGTTGCCGGAATTTTGTAACGCACCATCCAATCCGCTAGAACCCTGGCGAGGGCATCGTATTGGCTTGGGCTGTAACCACTATGAACATCTAAATTATGGCTTCCATCCCGCGGTGTTTCGAGGCTTACATGTAATGCAAAATTATTTAAAGAGCCGCTTAAATTTCTGTTTGAGAATACCCATCGGCCGTTAAAAGCAGAATGTCCAGCCCCATAAGCCCTGAAGGAAGGATCAACCAACTGAACAATATCTCCCGATCTACCAACAAGAGTGTGATAACTAACTTGATCAACATCACTGGGATGTGGAGTTAATAACGTATTCACAGCTGAATCCAAATCGTATACTGTTTCATGAAGCACAATCACTGTTGGATTTGGATTCAGCCTTTGGGAATAAAGATCTTTTCTTAGACGCAAACCAAAATTTGTGGGATGTGCCTTGATCTGCTTAATCCTTAATGGCATAGACAATAAATGTGCCCTTAGCCTGAGATCAGCGGAGTGGCAATTTGTAATTAGAGGGGATTTCCATCGCAACTGTGATGGGGGCTTTGGAGTTTTTGTGGTTTGCTCAACAATATTAATAGGCTGCTTTAGTTGATTTAGAATAGCTTTTTGTTGGCGCATAAAATATATTAGAACGCCACTAAAAAGCAGGAAACAAAAACAGAGGATTAGTGCAGAGAGATTCCTTTTGTAGGTAACTAAAAATCTAGCCATGCAACCAAAGCTGGCGTCGATTAATTATCTCAGCCACCACATTTTCATCAATTGTGAGGCTCCAAGCCTTTGGTTGGGGCATCTGGGGAATAAGTTCCCGCTTTTGCACAAGGCCGTCATGGGATACGATTAAAGTATGAATTTGATCAACATTTAGATTTTTTTCAAAATAATCTATCGTTTTACAACGCACATTGTCTATTGCAAGAATTTCGTCACCTGCATATAGGCAGGCACTCTCTGCTGGGCTGTTGCGATCTACCATATTGATACGTAGCTCGGCGCCGCATGAAGCTAAATTTATTCCACTATATGCCTGCGTATTATTATCAGCCAAAAGATTAATACCCACAGATTTCAGTTGCTCTTCCAAGCCCAAATCAGTGGTTTCCTCAAGCCAGGCTGGCAGCAGAGTGAATAAACTAGAATCAAATGTAGCAGAAATATTAATTAAATCTTGCTGAGTATATCCCCTCTCTTGTATTCCATAAATTTTCCACATTTCCCTCAAGAGTGCCTGCAACGATGACCCGATAGCAAGCAGATGTAAATCCAACATCAACGCCACCAGTTGGCCTTTAAGGTAATAGCTGATCTGCTGATTATCACTATGAGAATCGCGGCGATACAGCTTAACCCAGGCCTCTTCACTACTTTGCTCAAGGCTTTGGATCCTCTTGCCTGGCGTTAGCCGATATCGACTTATCTCTTTAGCTAAATCTTTTAAATAATCAAGCTCGGAACAAAGCCCAGCCCTGAGCACTAAAATTGAATCGTAGTAACTGGTAACACCTTCCGCAAACCAAAGTGTTGGAAAGATGGTTTCATCTGAATAGTTGTAGGGCCTTAATTCCTGCGGCCTGATGCGTTTTATATTCCATTGATGCAAATACTCGTGGGCTACCAACTGCAATAGGCGTCGCTGCCCTTCAGAGGTTTTTAAGTCGTTCCTGCTAAATATTAAAGCGGTGTTATCAGTATGTTCTAAGCCTCCGTAACCCTGATCGCAGAATCGTATCAAGAATAGATAACTATTTGTTGGCGGTTTCTCAACTCCGAGCAATTTACACACGCTGCGGCAAAGAATAGGCAATTGCCAGCGCCACTGATCAATGGGAGCTGCTTGAGTCAAGCCCTGCCACACCCAGCGATGGGGTACGCCGCCCACCTCAAAAACAAGCTCTGAAAAATGCCCCAGAGCCAGGGGGGAATCGAGAAACTGATCAAAATTTGTAGCACTAAAAGTATTAGCAGCGCATTTAGTGAGAGATGTCGCAACCTGCCAATCATTTGGCAGATCCAAGCTCACCCTATGGCTGAGCCAGCGCTGCCCCTCCACCTCTAAAGCCCATGCGGCTGCAGTAAGAAAGCCGTGGTTATGATCTAGCCAATTTGTTCTCACGCTTTCGGTAACAGCTAAAAGCGTGTATTTAACAATTACACTGATCTGAGGTTGCACCTCAAGCAGCCAAGCATCACTGCTAAATCGTTTTAGCTTAAGGGGGGTTGAGCCCTGAAGCGCAGTAATACCTTCTAAATGGCGACTGTAGGCACGTTCTAAATATGATCCAGGCGTCCATACTGGAAGCTGAAGCTTGAGACGCTGCATTTGAGGAATGAATCTGAGCTCAACTTCAAAACGTTGGCTACTAGCCTCCTTTAGATTAAGAAAATAATGGGGTCCGTCCATCGCTTAAATGCCATTTACATCGAGTGTACTTAGATGCCCCAAAGTTCTAGTGTTAACTCTTCTGAGCTTAGCTGCAAAAAGCAAAGAATTGCCGTGCTCGCATCCGGATCGGGCAGCAATTTTGAGGCTTTGGTGAATTACTGCCGCAGAAAAGATGTATTAGTAGCAACAGTTTGTTTGTTAATCGTTAACAACCCAGGCTGCGGCGCCAAGGCAAGAGCTGAGCGCCTGGGAATTCCCTGGATCCTTATCAATCATAGAGATTTTGATAGTCGCGAGCTCCATGATGCGGCCATTACAAATACACTAAAAAAAGAAAATATTGATTTGGTTGTGTTGGCGGGCTGGATGCGAATTATCACATCAGAATTAATAAATGCCTTCCCTAAAGGGAGCTTACTGAATATTCACCCCAGCTTACTTCCGGCTTTTAAAGGGGGTGCGGCAATTGCCGATGCATTATTGGCTGGGGTGGTTAAAACCGGTTGCAGTGTCCACGAAGTGGTATTAGTTGTTGATGCAGGGCCCATCCTGGCTCAGGCGGAAGTATTAATTACAAAAGCAGATGATCATGAATCCTTAAGTGCAAAAATACATCAGCAAGAGCATTTGATTCTGCCTCCAATTGTTCTTGCCAAAGCAAGGCATCTAGCTCAAAATTATGGGTAGAAAGGGAGCATCGGCAAACCCACTTCTGGGGCCAATCCAGTCATCACATTTAAGCATTGAATCGCTTGACCTGCCTGCCCCTTTATCATATTATCAATTACGCACATAACAATTACTTGGCTTGTGCGTTTATCAACTGCCACCGAAATAAGAGCCTTATTTGTATTCCTTACCCATTTTGTTGATGGATAAATTCCCACTGGTAAAATCTCAACGCAGGGATGATTTTTATAGGTTACTTGAAACAATGTAGTGAGGTCTTCGGCCGTTAAACCTGGATCGCGCAAGCGGCCGTAAACCGTTGCCAAAAGCCCCCTAACCATGGGAATTAAATGGGGAGTGAATTGCAGCTGAATAGTTCTACCGGCTGCCCGGCTAGCTAACAATTCAATCTCCGCTGTGTGGCGATGGCCTACCACTCCATAGGGGGCAACTGCTTCCCCTGCTTCCGCAAACAATAGATTTTCTTTTGGGGCTCGACCCCCACCTGAAGTGCCGGTTTTTGCATCGATAACAATGCCCTCCCCTTCAATTAATCCCTGTTGCAATAAAGGCATCAGCGCTAACAAACTTGCGGTTGGGAAACAGCCAGGTGCCCCAACCAACCGGGCAAGGGGCAGGCTCTCCATCGCCCATTCCACCAAGCCGTAAACAGCTTCTGAGCAAAGCTTCTGATCTTGGCGATTGCATTCCTTTGCTTCAGCGCTGTAGGTAGTTGCCCATTGAGCCAGGCTTGGAAATCTGTAATCGGCGGATAAATCCACCACTTTTACCCCTAAATCAAGTAACTCAGGCACTAGGGCACTGGCGAGACCGTTTGGGAGGCTTAGCACCGCAAAATCAGCTGCAGCAGCAATTTCCTTTGGTTCAGGGTTTTGAACTAACAAATTTTCAGCTAATGGCAAAAAAGGGCACATATCACTCCAACGTTTCCCTGCGCTGCGCTCTCCGCCAAGAAAAGACACCTGAAATTCAGGGTGATCTTGAAGCAATCGCAAGGTTTGCAACCCGCCATAACCAGATGCTCCAATCACTGCCACCCGCCGAGGGGAATTGCTAGTGCCAGCCATCGAACCACTCAAGGAGCGCAAACTGTAGGGATCGATAGATCTGATAGAAGCTCTATAAGGAATAACAGCGTTTACGGCCCATGGTTAGCTCAACTGCCAAAAGCCTTGAAATTCAATTCGATACGATCGAAAAAGCACTCCAGGCGATCCGGGAAGGGGCCTGCGTGGTGGTGGTAGACGATGAGAATCGTGAAAACGAAGGGGATTTGATCTGTGCTGCTCAATTTGCTACGCCGCAACAAATCAATTTCATGGCCACAGAAGCCCGGGGCTTGATTTGTATTGCAATGGAAGGCTCAAGGCTCGATGAACTCGAGTTGCCACTGATGGTGGACAACAACACAGATTCGAATCAAACCGCCTTCACTGTGAGCATCGATGCTGGCCCAGAGCAGGGAGTAAGCACTGGTATTTCTGCTGAGGATCGCGCCCGCACAATTCAAGTTGCCCTCAATCCCCATAGCCGCCCCCAAGACTTAAGAAGGCCAGGCCATGTGTTTCCGCTGCGGGCTAAAGCCGGAGGGGTGTTGAAACGCGCTGGCCATACAGAAGCAGCGATCGATTTGGCACGCCTTGCGGGTCTTTATCCCGCTGGGGTTATTTGCGAAATTCAAAATGCCAATGGTTCAATGGCACGGTTGGAAGATTTACATAAATATGCTCAACAACATCAACTATGCCTAATCACGATTGCAGATTTAATAAGTTATCGGCTTAGCAATGAACGCTTCGTGGTGCGCGAAGCAGCAGCAAACTTACCCAGCCAATTTGGCCATTTTGAAGCCATTGGTTATCGCAATAGTCTCGATGGACAAGATCATCTTGCAATTGTTAAAGGGAATCCAAAAGCCAGCAATAAACCTGTATTGGTTCGGGTTCATTCGGAATGCCTCACCGGCGATGCATTTGGCTCTTTACGTTGCGACTGCAGGCCCCAACTGGAAGCCGCCTTACGCATGATCGAAGCAGAAGCTTGTGGTGTGGTGGTTTATCTACGCCAAGAAGGGCGCGGTATCGGCTTAATAAACAAACTGAAGGCATACTCCCTTCAAGATGGAGGCTTAGACACCGTTGAAGCAAATGAGAAACTTGGTTTTGCGGCAGATTTACGCAATTACGGAGTTGGCGCTCAAATCCTTTTTGATTTAGGGGTGCATCGCCTGCGGCTAATCACCAATAACCCTCGAAAAATTGCAGGCCTTGGCGGCTACGGGCTTGAAGTGGTGGAACGCTGCCCCCTGGTGATAAATCCAGGGGAACATAACGCTGCTTATTTGAACACTAAGGCCGAAAAACTCGGCCATCTAATGGGTTGAATTTCAGTTGTTTATTGGATGGTTACCTTATTGATGCGTGCACCATTTTTAATGGCGAGAACTACGTCAAGATTTCCAGTAACACCAAAAACTGTATGCACACCATCAAGGTGAGGCTGGGCTCCATGGCAAAGGAAGAACTGGCTCCCGCCGGTGTTCTTTCCAGCGTGGGCCATTGAAAGACTGCCAGCTTGATGTTTTTTGCTGTTGATCTCGCAGTTAATTGTGTAGCCAGGGCCACCGGTGCCAGCTACCCCTTTTGCCCCTTCTCTGCTGTTGGGGCAACCCCCCTGGGCCATAAAACCATCAATAACCCGGTGGAAGGCAAGGCCGTCGTAGTAACCGTCATTTACCAACTTGACGAAATTAGCCACGGTTTGCGGTGCATCGGCGTCGAACAACTCGATCTCAAGTTGGCCTGCATCTGTTTCCATCAAAGCCTTGGTCATTGGAGTGGTTCCCATGTGGAATGGGTGAACCTTGGCACATCGAGATGGCCCCTGCGAATCCAAATCAACCCCAACTGTCTGATGCCTTAATTGGTGTGCTTGGCGGCAGTGGTCTCTATGGGATGGAGGGCTTGAGTGATGTGGAAGAACTACAGATCGAAACCCCCTTTGGCGCACCCTCCGACCTACTACTAAAAGGCCGCCTGGGAGCTGCACCTGTGGTTTTTCTGGCTCGCCATGGCCGCCACCACAGTTTTTTGCCAACAGAAGTTCCCTACCGAGCCAATATCTGGGCAATGCGTTCTTTAGGAGTGCGCTGGATACTTTCCTGTTCCGCTGTGGGCTCATTGCAGGAGGCAGTGAAACCTCTGGATTTTGTGGTGCCGGATCAATTTCTAGATCGCACCCATCAACGACCCTGCAGTTTTTTTGGGGCAGGGGCAGTAGCCCACGTATCACTGGCGGAACCCTTTTGTGCGGTTTTGTCAAAGCTGCTCTGCCAGGCCATCGAAGAGGTGTTGCCAGCAGATCGAAAATTACACAAAGGTGGCACCTATCTCTGCATGGAGGGTCCGGCCTTTTCAACTAAAGCCGAATCAAATTTTTATCGCTCCTTGGGCTGTGATGTGATCGGAATGACAAACCACACAGAAGCACGATTAGCTCGAGAAGCTGAGATCGCTTACACCACCCTTGCAATGGTTACTGATTACGACTGCTGGCATCCAAACCACGACTCAGTAACGGTTGAGATGGTGATCGCCAATTTGAAGGCCAATGCCAGCCTTGCCCAAAAGGTGGTGCAGGCTGCAGCGGCACTCGTAGATCAGGAGCGACCAAGCAGCGAAGCCCACAGCGCCTTGGCCTTTGCCCTAATGACAAACAAGGATCATGTGCCGGCTGAAACTCGCAAACGACTTGATCTATTCACAAGTAGCTACTGGGGGCCGTGCAACTGAAAGCCGTTTACCTCTAAAGCGAGCCTCAAATTGCCCTGGGCTTTTTCTAGTAGTGCTACTGCTGAAGTTGCTGGCAACTGGGCTGCACTCATCAAAAGAGCAACCTTTACCGATCCGCCCCCCTGCTTTAGCAAAAGCAAACCTTGCTCGCGGTTTAGCCCCGCAAGGCTTGAAAGAATACGCAGGGCGCGATCTTCCAGCTTGGTGTTGGTAACAGCTACATCCACCATGCTGTTGCCATAAACCTTGCCAAGGCGCACCATCACGCCGGTTGAAATGATGTTGAGGGCCATCTTGGTGGCGGTACCCGCCTTAAGCCGTGTGGAACCAGTGAGCAATTCAGGGCCGGTGAGCAATCGGATATCGATATGACAAGGCATTTCCACCTGGCTGGTGGGAACGCAAGCCAATGCCACCGCTAGAGCATCAAGCTCCATGGCATAACTCAAGCCCCCATGCACATATGGAGTGGTGCCACCAGCAGCGATACCCACCAGGGCATCATCCGCACTGAAATCTGATTTTTGCAAATCTGCCCTCCCCGCATCAAACAAATCCTCCAAACCTTCGGAACTGCGCAGTAACGCTGGAGCACCACCAGCTAATAGCCCTTGAACCATTTCTGGATCACTACAAAAAGTTGGCGGGCACTCAGCAGCATCCAAAACCCCCAATCGCCCTGATGTGCCTGCCCCTAGGTAAAAAAGACGCCCCCCATTTGCTAGACGTGCACCGATTGCCTCAATTGCTGCAGCAAGCTCTGGCACCGCCGCTTCAACCGCCTGTTGCGGCAATTTATCTTCGTTCGCAAATAGTTGTGCCAACTGCAGCGAGCTCAGTTGATCAAGATTTTCACTGGCCCTATTTATCTGTTCCGTTAACAAATAACCGCGATCAACATTCACAACAAACCCTCCAAAGAGCGGCGAAACGCCTCAAGGTCTGCCTCTTCTGATGTTGTTTCGAGCTGTTCTTTCCAGCTGTCGGTGGAAAGATTTTGCTCAGGTGGAGCTAACAGCAAGCGATCTTCAGCAGATTGCGGCATAAAACCTGATGGCACGAAGCGGGCTTCATATCCGGCCTGGCTGCAAAAAATTTCCACCTCTTCCCTTAGAAGCATCTCAACGCTGGCGCATGGGAAATCCTGGGCTTCCAGCAGGCCTGCATAGCGTTCAGCATCGTCTTGATTGGCAAAAAGCAACACAACAGTGCGGCCATTTAATTCAAGGGAATGGATCCCTTCTGCATCGCTGCCGGCATCAAACAGCAGCACATGAACTCGTTCGCTCAACTTATCCCCCACGCAGAACAGTCATTCTTCCAGCAATTCCGCCAAGCGCCGATATAAGGCAACTTCTGCATCACTACAAATTTCAGGCACCACCAACCTCACCTCAACGATCTGATCGCCACTACGGCCGTGGCGCTCTAGGCCACGGCCCCGCAAACGCAGCAGTTGCCCACTGGAAGTGCCAGGTGGCACCCTCAGCCGCACTGGCCCCTCAAGGGTGGGAACCACCGCCTGCACCCCTAAAGCACCTTGAGGTGCCGGCAGATCTAAGCGATAAAGCACCCTCAAACCATCAATTCGGAGATCATCGGCAGTGCGAACCTGCAACAACAAAAAGTGATCGCCGCCACCTGGAGCAACCCCTTCCAGCCTTAAACGCCAGCCATCGCCCGCCTCAGGGGGGGTTTGCACTTCAAGCGTTAAGCCATCGGGCAAGGAAACCTGCACCGTGCTGCCCTCTAGGGCCTGATTGGGCGAAAGTTTCACGATGCTTTCGAAATCCCCCTGAACCTGAACGGGGGCAGGGGGAGGTGGCGGGGTTGTAGCGGGCCAAGCAGCTGGCTCCGGTGCATATTTTTTACCAAATAAAGCAGCTAAGTACTCATCAAATTCTGGAAATCCGGCGGCAAACCGATCTTCTTCTTCGCTGGGCTCAGACGTTTCCCAGGCCTGACGGCGGCGGGGGTCAGTTAATACCGCGTAGGCCTCGTTTATGCGTTTAAAACGCTCCTCCGCAATTGGGTCGTTTGCATTTAGATCAGGGTGCCAACGGCGAGCTAAGCGGCGAAAAGCCTGCTTTAGCGCCTGCTGATTAGCGCCGGGCTCTACACCTAAAGCAGCCCAGTGGTCTTGCGGGTTTGGAGCAACCATCACCGGCCTCAATAGCGCCCCCAGGGATCATCAGGGCGCTTGCCACCTCGATCCCAATCATCCCAATCGTCGTCTGCAAATAATTCATCTTTAAGGGAACCCAAAGTGCTGCGAATGCCCTGGAATGGCCCGGCAGGTTCCGCCTCACGACGTTCCGAGCTAAGGCGCCGATTGAGGCCATATAAAGCCTCTTCCAATGAACTCATTAATAGATCCAACTCACGCTCATCGAGCTGATCAACACCCTCCCTTAAATCGCGCAGAGCACCCTCAACGCTGCGTTGTTGCCGCTCAGCTCCGTAAGGGCCAAGTTCTAGGGCAGCATCCCGTAAGCGGCGTTCCGCTTGGGCGATTAGGGTTTCAGCTCGATTACGACGATCCACCTCCAAACGGCGACGGCGATCATCAATAGCTTTACTGGCCGCTTCGGCAAGAAGTAGATCAATTTCTTGCTGGCTGAGGTTTGAGCTGCCCTGCACCGTGACGCTTTGACGCCTGCCGGTGGTGCGATCGGTGGCGGAAACCTGCAGGATTCCATTGGCATCAACATCGAAAGCAACCTGCACCTGGGGCACTCCCCTTGGGGCTGGGGGTATGCCGGCAAGACGAAAACGTCCGAGTGATTTGTTATCGCTTCCCATTTGGCGCTCCCCCTGCAAAACATGAATATCAACGGAGGATTGATTTATTTCTGAAGTGCTAAAAACATCAGAGCGCCTAACCGGAATAGGGGTATTTCGGGGGATGATCACCTTCATTACGCCTCCGATGGTTTCAAGCCCCACCGAAAGCGGAGTTACATCATTGAGCATCAAATCTCGGAGTTCACCAGTGAGGATTCCGGCCTGCACAGCAGCGCCAATCGCCACCACCTCATCTGGATTCACATTCTGACTCGGTTCTTTTGGAATCAAAGTACGCACTAGTTGTTGCACCATCGGCATCCGGCTACCTCCACCTACAAGCACAACTTCGTTGATATCTTCAGGTGCTAACCCCGCGTCTTGCAGCGCCTCTTGCACAGGCTTCAACAAGCGATCAAGCAGGTCGGTGCAAAGCGATTCAAAGGTGGGTCTATCTAAATTGATTTCTAAATGCAAGGGGCCATCGGCGGAAGTAGCAATAAAGGGAAGCGAAATCTGGGTTTGCTGAGTACCAGAAAGTTCTTGTTTAGCTTTTTCAGACACCTCTAAAAGGCGTTGAAGAGCTTGGCGATCCCGCCGTAAATCAATCTGGTTGGTTTTGTAGAAAGCATCAGCTAACCAATCAACAATGCGTTGATCAAAGTCGTTACCACCCAATTGAGTGTCGCCACTCGTTGATTTCACATCAAACACACCATTTGCAATCCGCAATACAGATACGTCAAAGGTGCCGCCGCCAAGATCAAATACCAAAACCGTTTGGGAACGGCTGCGATCAAAGCCGTAGGCAAGGGCCGCTGCGGTGGGTTCGTTCAAAATCCGCTCAACGTTTAATCCCGCCAGGCGGCCGGCATCTCTTGTGGCCTGGCGTTGGGCATCATCAAAATATGCAGGCACAGTAATAACGGCTGCCTCAACCGTTTCCCCCAGATAGCTGCTGGCATCGTCTACCAATTTGCGCAGCAAACAAGCCACCAATTCCTCAGGGGCAAATTCCCGCTCCATACCTGGGCAAACCACCCGTACTTGCCCTTGATCGTTGGCTCTTACGGTGTAAGCAACAGCCTGGCTGGCATCGTCTAGTTCATCCCACAAGCGCCCAATTAAGCGCTTCAAATTGCTGAAACTGTTGCGCGGATTCAGCACCAATTGGCGGCGAGCGGCCTGTCCCACCAGCAGCTCCCTTTCACGGTTGAAACCCACCACAGAAGGAGTGGTTCTCATCCCTTCAGCATTTGCTACTACAACAGGACGACCTCCCTCCAATACTGAGAGCACCGAGTTGGTGGTGCCGAGGTCGATGCCAACGATCCTCCCCATGGACCTGAGCGAATGTTTTCACGCTAACGGGCCATCGCAGTTGAGTCAGCCCCTTGGTGCATAATCCAGTCTTAAGAAATTGCACTTATTAATTGAAAGAATCAATTTTGGCTCCCATGCCCGTCGCCAAGAAAGCCATTGCTATTAGTGCCATTGCGGCCCTTAGCACTGCAACTCTCCTGCCTCTAATTGCTCAAACCACCATCAGTGGTGCCGGCGCAACCTTCCCAGCTCCGATTTATCAGCGCTGGTTTGCGGATTTCGCAAACACAAAGGGTGGTGGTCAAGTTAATTATCAAAGTGTCGGCTCAGGCGCGGGCGTTCGTCAGTTTGTTGCTGGAACCGTTGATTTCGGTGCAACAGACGAGCCCATCAAGGCGGCTGAAGCTGCCAAGGTTGATCGCGGTGTAGTTCAAATTCCAATGGTTGGAGGCTCCATTGCCGTTGCTTACAACAAACCTGGTTGTGATCTGAAGCTCACCCAGAAGCAAGTTGTAGATATTTTCCTTGGCACAATTAATGATTGGAAGCAACTGAAATGCGCTGCAGGCCCTATTTCTGTAGCCCACCGTTCAGACGGTTCAGGTACCACTTTTGCATTCACAAATAGCCTTTCAAACTTTTCACCTGAGTGGAAGAGCAAGGTTGGCGAAGGCAAGAGTGTTCAGTGGCCAGTTGGTATTGGCGGCAAGGGTAACGAAGGCGTTTCCGGTGTTATCCAGCAGACACCAGGTTCAATCGGTTACTTAAATCAGTCTTATGTACGCGGAGTTATCAAAGCTGCCGCCATTCAAAATAAAGCTGGCAAGTTTGTAAAACCAACAGCTCTTTCTGGAGCTGCCGGTTTAGACAACATCAAGCTTGATGCGATGAACGCCGGGGAAGATCCAAATCCAGCAGGTGTTAAGAGCTATCCAATTGTTACTCTCACTTGGATTCTTGCCTACAAAACAGGTAACGGAGATAAAGCAAAAGACATTCAAAAAGCTCTTAACTATGCATTAAGCCCTGCTGCCCAAAAACTTGCAGACGATCTGGGTTATGTGCCCCTTGAAGGCGGAATTTTGGTAAAAGCCAAAGCGGCAGTTAAGCAAATTGGTGGTTGATCTAATTTAACTTGATTATTTTGGGGCGGATTCCCGCCCCTTTTTAATGATTCATCAGCATCATTGTAAAAGTTCCCTACTTTGAATTATGGAAGCAACCCGCAGAGACCTGCTCTACACGCTTCGCCACAGGCCAGCAAGTGACAAGTTAGTTGACAACGGCTTTCGTTCTCTGGTTACTGCGCTCGCTGCTCTAGTAGGGATTGTTTTATTAGCTATTTTTCTAGTTGTTTTTTGGGAAGCCCGCGAAGCAATTCACTTGTTTGGCCTTAATTTTATTACTAGCACCACTTGGAATCCAGTTGAAGAAAAATTCGGAGCATTCACTGCAATTTATGGAACGATATTAACTTCAGTGCTCGCTTTGCTACTTGCGGTTCCTTTAGGGGTTGGCACAGCAATATTTTTAACTGAAAATTTTATTCATCAAAAATATAGAACTATTATTTCAAATATGGTTGAATTGCTTGCTGCAATTCCATCTGTTGTTTTGGGATTGTGGGCAATTTTTGTGCTAGAGCCCACGATTAGGCCAGTTTTAAACGTAATTCACAATAAACTTGGCTTTATTCCAATCTTCAGTACACCGGCTAACGGCCCAGGATTTATGCCCGCTGTGTTGATTTTAGTAGTGATGCTTTTACCGATCATCACTGCTATTTCCAGGGATTGTTTAAATCAAGTACCCCCTGATCTGCGCCAAGCTGCCTACGGAATTGGTGCAACTCGCTGGACATCTATTTTTCAAGTTATTTTGCCAGCAGCCATTTCTGGAATAATCGGCGGCATAATGCTCGCCCTTGGTAGAGCGATGGGTGAAACAATGGCAGTAACAATGATCATTGGCAATTCAACCTCATTTAACCTTTCCTGGTTTGCCCCAGGTAACACAATTGCAGCTCTACTAGCAAATCAATTTGGTGAGGCGGATGGCATTCAAGTATCTGCCTTGATGTATGCCGCATTAGTTTTGATGATTATTACATTTATTGTGAATGTGTTGGCGCAATGGATCGTTAAGCGTCTCAGCCTTAAATATGATTGAATTAAATCTTCTAACCAAATAAAATCATGACATTCTCCTCCCCAAACTTCAGCACCACATCCCTGCACCGCAAGCCTGGATTACTTCGTAATCGTGCAAATGCTGCCATGACTGCTTTGGCCGCTACCTTCGCAACAATTGCAGTTCTACCGCTGATATTTGTGATTGCATATGTACTTATAAAAGGAATTACGGTTTTATCTCCCTCAATATTTTTTGAATTACCTCCTCCCCCAGGCTTAGATGGCGGTGGCATAGGTAATGCTTTGATTGGTACCCTTGTGGTTACGCTCATATCGTGTGTTTTTGCTGTTCCCGTGGGTGTTGGAGGTGGTATCTACCTTGCAGAATTCTCCCAGGGAAATAAGTTTGCAGAATTTGTAAGGTTTGGCACAAATGTATTAGCGGGAGTTCCTTCGATTATTGCTGGTGTATTTATATACGGATTAGTTGTTTCCACAAGAGTATTTTTTGGTAATAGTTATTCAGCAGTAGCGGGCGGGCTCGCCTTAGCTGTATTGATGTTACCAACTATTATTAAAACAACAGATGAGGGATTGAAACTTGTACCTCAAGAGTTGCGTTGGGGTGCTTTAGGTGTAGGTGCCTCAACTTTCGTAACCACTATGAAAGTGGTGTTGCCTGCAGCAGTGGCACCAATAGCCACAGGGGTGGTTCTTGCAATTGCGAGATCAGCAGGTGAAACAGCTCCATTGATCTTCACTGCTCTGTTTTCACCTTTTTGGCCAGAGGGGATCTTTAAACCCTTAGCAACAATGTCTGTATTGATATTCAATTTTGCAATTATGCCCTACGAGGCTCAGATCACCCTGGCCTGGGCTGCTTCATTTGTTTTGGTGGTAATGATTTTGGGAATGAACATATTTGCTCGTTGGATCTCTGGCTTTGCCCAGCGTTAACAAGCCGCTGTCAAACTTTTAAAACACTCACTATTTTCCACTCAAATGTCATTCACCACTCACATCACCGACGTACCAAATGACCAGGTGGCAATTACCTGCGACAACGTAACGATTAGCTATGGATCATTTGAAGCAGTAAAGAGTGTTTTTCTTGAAGTGCCCAGGGGTAAGGTAACCGCCTTTATCGGTCCATCCGGCTGCGGTAAAAGCACAGTGCTGCGCTGTTTTAATCGAATGAACGACTTAATTCCTAGCTTCAGTTTGAAGGGAAGAATTATCTACGAAGGCCAGGATTTATATGAGCCCAAAGTTGATCCAGTTGAGGTGCGCAGGCGTATTGGAATGGTTTTTCAAAGGCCAAACCCATTTCCAAAAAGTATTTATGAAAACATAGCTTTCGGCGCCCGAATTAACGGTTACACAGGGGACATGGACGAATTAGTTGAACGCTCCCTGCGCAGAGCAGCTGTATGGGATGAATGCAAAGATAAACTTCAAGAGAGTGGTTATTCTCTATCTGGTGGCCAGCAGCAGCGCCTTTGCATCGCTCGCACAATTGCAACCCAGCCAGATGTTATTTTGATGGATGAGCCCTGTTCAGCCCTTGATCCAATCTCCACCTTAAAAGTGGAAGAAACAATGCACGAGTTAAAAAAAGAATTTACAATTGTGATTGTTACACATAATATGCAACAGGCCGTACGCGTATCAGATATGACAGCTTTCTATAATGCTGTGGCAGTTGAAGGAGGCAGTGGCAAGGTGGGTTATCTGGTTGAATTTGATGAAACTGCAAATATATTTAATAATCCAAAGCAACAATCCACTCAAGAATACGTGAGCGGTCGCTTTGGCTAATAGTGAAGCTAAATTGTCTCAAAAGCCTCCCAAATGGGAGGCTTTTTTTGTGCCAACTAATCCAACTTATCGATTAATTCCGGAAATCAGGTCTTTTAATTCCATCTATACTTCTATTCAGCAATTCACCAAGCCTTGTTCCAACGGGAATATCTCCGGCAAAGGAACTGCCAAGCACATTGCGTAATAATTTATTTTCAACAATTAAATACTGTGACCTGGAAAGAGGAATTGATCCCTCTTTCCTAACCAAGCCGTCTGCATTATTCAGGAAAAAGTTAACAAAGTTTCTCAAATTAGCATCCGAGCCAAGCTGCCTACTATTTACATAAATAAACATTGGCCTTGAAAGTGGTTGATATGATTCGTTTTGAACATTCTTCATCGATGGAATTACATTGCCCCTAGGGCCTTCAATTGCAAGCGCGCGCAATTTAGATTGATTTGCTTTGAAGTAGGAGAAGCCAAAATAACCCATGGCGTTTGGATCTGCAATAATATTTTTTGCAATTATATTATCATTCTCACTGCTGCCATAATCAGATCTTGAATTCTCCGAATCGCCAGTTATTGCCTTATTAAAATATTCAAATGTTCCGGAATCCTTGCCAGGTCCAAAAAGATTTATGGGTTTCGCAGGCCAATCTAAATTTACTTGATTCCAGCGCTCTACTTTACCTTGAGCATCGCGAGACCATAATCTTTTTAATTCAACTAAAGAGATGTCTTTAGCCCAGGTATTTGCTGAATTAACAACAACTGTTAGAGCATCAAAGCCAATGGGCAACTCATAAAAACTAATCTTTGCCTCTGAACATGCCTTGAGCTCTTTGTTATTTATAGGGCGTGATGCATTACTTATACTAGTTTTACCACTGCAAAAATCTCTAAAGCCTGCCCCAGTTCCATTTATTACTATTGGCTCAAATTTAGCCTTTTTCCCTGCTCTGGTAACTAGAAATTCTTTAACTGCTAACTCTGTTATTGGCGCCACGGTGCTGGAGCCGCTGATTCTCACTGATTCGCTTAAGGCCTCAAGTGGCGTAACAACCGCGGTGAACCCTACAGCCAGCCCAAATACAACAGAAACGGCGCGTTTGCTCGCAAAACCCATAGTTAGCCCAAATTCACTTTCTCAATCTTGACCGCGCTTCTTTGTGAGTTCTTTAAGGATTACCCAAAGAGCAAGATTTTGAAACGGAGAGGGAGGGATTCGAACCCTCGATAGAGTTTCCCCTATACAGCATTTCCAGTGCTGCGCCATCGACCACTCGGCCACCTCTCCCCGGCAGTGCAATCCTGCGCAGCTGGCAACCTAGCAGTTCACCCAATTATTCCTATGGCAGCGTTTCATCGAGTTACGGTTTACGACCGCCAACGGGGTAAAACCCATAGCGCTGATCTTCCTGAAGGTGCCTATGTATTGCAAGCTTTTGAAGCCCTAGGAACACCATTGCCTTTTAGTTGCCGCAATGGTGTTTGCACCGCCTGCGCCGTAAAGGTATTGGAGGGGAACGTGGAGCAGCCTGAAGCCCTTGGCTTATCGCGTTCCCTTAAAGAAAAGGGCTACGCATTGCTTTGTGTTGCCAAAGTATGCGGTGCTGTGGTGGCTGAAACTCAAAGCGAAGATGAGGTTTATATGTTGCAATTCGGCCAGGTATTTGCCCGTGGCAGGGTGCGTAAAGCAATTCCCCTTGAGGAGCACTGAAACGTGGCAATACAAACCGATCAACAGCTGCTTGAAATTGCACAAGCCGCAGCTAGTGCTGGTGCCTTGGCCCTAAAAAAACATTGGGGCAAACTTGAGCAGGTGCGCTGTAAAGGAAGGCCTGGAGATTTAGTAACCGAAGCTGATCTCGCCGCTGAGGCAGCAGTTCTGGAGGTGCTCCAGCAGCACACACCCGAAATTGGTGTATTGGCGGAGGAAGCTGGTAGGCAAGGTCCGGCTGGTGCCTTGCAGTGGTGTGTTGATCCCCTTGATGGCACCACTAACTACGCCCACGGATTTCCTTTATTTGCCTGTTCCGTGGGGTTGCTCAAAAACGGCCAACCTCATCTGGGGGCAATCGAGGCCCCTGCTTTGCAACAGTCTTACTGGGGCGGAATCGGCCTAGGCGCTTACTGCAATGGTGAACAGTTGAAGGTTTCTGGTTGTGATCAATTAGCCAATGCACTTCTGGTTACAGGCTTTGCCTACGACCGTTTTGAGGTGCAAAACAACAATTACACGGAGTTTTGTTATTTCTCTCACCGCTGCCATGGTGTGCGTCGTGGTGGCGCCGCTTCATTAGATCTGGCGTTTGTGGCAGCCGGACGCCTTGATGGTTACTGGGAACGGGGCCTGCAACCTTGGGATCTAGCGGCAGGTGCAGCCTTGATATTGGCAGCAGGAGGCGTAGTTTGCGACTACAACAGCACCCCTTTAAATCTAAATAACGGCAGGGTATTGGCCTGCAGCCCAGCACTTTTGCAACCGCTAGTGGAAGGGCTTAAAAGTTGTGAACCGATGCCCGGCGAGATCTATGGCGCCAGTTTTCCACCAATTGCAAGCTGAAGGGCTTGTTGCTCCATAGATTTGGCCAAAGTTGAACAAGCCCCATGGCCTTACAACCCGCCAGTGGCGCCCGGGATCTTTTGCCCCAGGATGTGGGGGCAAATCGATGGATCTGCGAACGCCTTGCCCAGGTGTATCAACTTTGGGGCTACAGCGAAATAACACCCCCCAGTATCGAGCGACTAGACACCCTCGAGGCCGGTGGTGCAATTTGTTCAGAGCAAGTGCTGCAGGTGGTGGCGGATGAGCCCTTGGGCCTACGGCCAGAGATGACCGCCAGCATCGCCCGAGCCGCCTGTACCCGCCTTGGCAGTTTCCAAAGACCTTTGCGCTTGCACTACAGCGGCTCAATTTTTCTTGCCGAACGCACAGAGGGGGAAAATCCCAGGATTAATGAGCAACTCCAGAGCGGTGTGGAGCTTATGGGTAGTGCTAGCCCGGCCGGTGATGCAGAACTACTCAGGCTGCTAATAGATGCTGCTGGCCATCTGCCCCTGGCCCCGCACCACGCCCCCTGCCTACTAATCGGCCATCAAGGCTTACTTGAGTTGGTGCTAGCCAAGGTGGAGAATTCGATGCAACAAAGTTGTCGCCGGGCCCTTTGCCAAGGGAACCATCATGATTTAAAGCAATTACCCCTGCCACCAGATCAGTTATTGCTGCTTGAGCGGGTTATTAAATTGAGAGGGGCACCAGCGCAGGTGCTGAAACAGCTCAGCGAGTTACTAGGGGAAGATCCTCTTTTAAAACAACTAGAGCAATTGTTAGCGGCCTTAGCGCCGATAGCTGTGGCTAATGGGATTCGTTTGCAACTTGATCCAAGCTTTCAACCCCAATTTGCTCTTTACGACGGCTTGGTAATGCAACTTGTGTGCCAGGGCCCCCATGCGCCTGTGGCAGTAGCAAACGGAGGCCGATACAACAACTTAGTTAATCGTTTTAGTCCATCAACTAGTGGCGCTACAGGGGTGGGTTTTAGTTTTGCAGTTGGAGATTTGAGACAATTACTGGGATCCGCCAGCGGTCATTCCCCAGAATCAAATAAGCATTGCTGGTTGGTAGCTTTTCAAAATTCTGCCCTCTTAAATCCTGCTCTCGATCTATTGCAACAGTGCCACAGCCGCGGCGAACAGGCGGAACTGTGGCCCCAACCCTGTGAAAGCAAAGAAGACGCAGAAAAGCTTGCAAGTTCGCGGGGGCTCAAGTTGCTCGATTGGCTCTCCTAATCCGTAAAATCTAGGGATTGAGTTCCTTTCTATGGCCCACACGATTATTAGCAACGTGTGCGAGGGCATTGCAGATTGCGTTGACGCTTGTCCTGTGGCTTGTATCCATCCCGGCCAAGGGGCAAATAAAAAAGGAACTGGGTTCTATTGGATCGATTTTCAAACCTGCATCGACTGCGGCATTTGCTTACAGGTGTGTCCGGTGGAGGGAGCGATTTTGCAGGAAGAAAGGCCCGAGTTGCAACAACGCAATTAAATCGGTTCGGAGAACCCACCCTCAAAGCCCCTTGAGCTAGGGAGCAACAACTGCCTATGGTTCAAGAGCTTTTATAAGTTCCACCCATGACGGTGCTTGAAGAAAACGGCCAGATACAGATACATACAGAAAATATATTTCCAATTATCAAAAAAGCTGTTTACAGTGGCCACGAAGTTTTTCTGAGGGAATTAGTTAGCAACGGCACGGATGCAATTAGTAAAAGACGAATGGCCGCAATGGCGGGGGATTGCAGCGAAGGCCCTGAAGGTTGCATACAAATCCGAATTAACCGCGAAGCTAAAACCCTCACCATTAGCGATAATGGCATCGGCATGAATGCCGATGAAGTAAAACGCTACATAAATCAAGTTGCATTTTCAAGTGCTGAAGAATTCCTTGAAAAATATAAAAGGGAAAGTGATGCAATAATTGGCCACTTTGGTTTAGGTTTTTATTCAAGTTTTATGGTGGCAAAGCAGGTTGAGCTGCTCAGCCTAAGTGCAAAGGAAGGCTCCGAAGCTGTGCGCTGGAGTTGCGATGGATCGCCAAATTTCAGCCTTCAAGCAGGAGATCGCAGCGAAGCTGGTACCGACATAATTTTACATCTTCAAGATGAAGAACTCGAATATATTGAACCGGCAAGAATTCGCAATCTAATAACTACATACTGCGACTTTATGCCAGTTGCTGTTCAGTTAGACGGCGAGACAGTCAATAAGCGAGAAGCACCATGGAGACAGAGCCCAAGAGATTTAAGTGATGAGGATTATTTAAATCTATACCGCTATCTATACCCCTTTCAAGGCGACCCTTTGCTTTGGGTTCATTTGAATACAGATTATCCCTATAACTTGCAGGGTATTTTATATTTCCCGCAAATGGCTGGTAGAGGCGATTGGGATAAAGGTGAAATTCGCCTCTACTGCAATCAAGTTTTTGTAAGCGATTCAATTAAAGAGGTGGTGCCTCGTTATCTTCTCCCCCTAAGGGGCGTGCTTGATTCCCCAGATATCCCCCTCAATGTGAGTAGGTCTGCATTACAAACCGATCGAAAAGTTAGATCCATTGGTGGCTTTGTAGCTAAAAAAGTGGGAGATCGTTTAAAAGATTTAAAACGCAGTAACCCAAATAGATATGCCGAAATCTGGGAATCTATTGCACCTTTTATTAAAATTGGTGCCATGGAAGATGATAAATTTGCCGAACAAATTGCTGAAATTATCTTATTTGGAACTACTTTAAAATCAAGTTCAAGCAATATTGTTGAGTCAGAATCGGGCGAGCCAGCAGATCCAGATCCGATCGCCTTTGGCCAAAAATCATTCACCACACTTTCTGGTTATCGCTCCCGCACTGAAGCAGCTTGCAAAGATCGAATCCTTTATTGCAACGATGAAGCGGCTCAAGCTGGGGCTCTAGCTCTATGGCAAGGGCAAGGAACAGAAGTGCTGCTTGCCGATTCTCTAATCGATGCTCAATTCATCCCCTGGCTGGAGATGCGCCATAGCGAATTGAAATTCCAACGGGTTGATTCAGAGCTTGATGCCAGCCTCCAGGAGCAAGAACCAAGCCTTGCTGATGCCGATGGCAAAGAAGCAAGTGAAAAGTTGCGCGACCTTTTTAAGCAATCTTTAGAAAACGAAAAAATAACCATTCAGGTGCAGAGCCTCAAGGGTGACAATGCCCCTGCAGCTTTGATTTTGCTGCCAGAGCAGATGCGCCGTCTAAATGACATGGGCGCCTTGATGGAGCAACGCTTACCCGGCTTACCCGATCACCATGTGCTGCTTGTTAATAGACGCCACAGACTGGTGGATGGCCTTTTAAAACTCTCAGCCGGAGCAGTGATCACCACCAGCCCTGGGGCCAACTCCCCAAGCCTTGAGCTTGCACAACAGCTAAGCCGCCATCTCTATGAAATGGCGAGGCTCGCGGTTGGTGGCCTTGAACCAAATCAATTGGCTGGCTTTCAGCAACGCAGCTGCGATCTGATGGGACAACTGATGGAAAGGGGGCTCTGAGGTATGGGCAGCTATTTTGCTAAAGTAATTAGCTAATCCAGATTGGGAATCGATTAAATGTCTCGGGTGTGCCAGCTAACAGGTCAACGGGCCAACAACGGCATGTCCGTTAGTCACTCCCACGTGCGCACCAAAAAGCTGCAGCAGGTAAACCTGCAATACCGCAGGCTGTGGTGGGCTGAAGGCAATCGCTGGATCAAAATCCGCCTTTCCACCAGGGCACTACGCACTGTTCAGAAGAAAGGTTTAGGTGCCTTTGCTAAAGAGCTTGGAGTTAATTTGGCCAAGCTCTAAAGCGAGGCCTCGGTGATGTTTTTTAGAGCTATTAATTTGGCTTTCAATCTGGTTGCTTGATAAAGGTTTATCTAACTGGTTAATCCAAATATCTTTAATTTGTTCTGGATCATTTTGAAGCAGGGCTAAATCGAGGCATTGGCAAGAGAGTCCTGCTGCTGCAGCTGAAACCTTGGGGTCGTAGCTCAAAGCGGCACAGGGGGCACCAGTTAATGCTGCAAGAATTAAGGCGTGCAGACGCATCGCAATTACCAATCCCGATAAAGACGCTTCTGCCATTGCTTCTTCAGGCCGCTCCAAATTCAATTCTCTTGAGCACTGCCAAAGCGCTTCAGGCATAAACCCTTTTTGATACAAATCAAGCAGCATGCCGCGATCTTGATTTGCATGAAACGGCAACCACAACACTTGCCTTTCACTTTGTTGCGCTAGCAATGAAACAGCCCATAGCAATGTTCGCCATTGAGGAGCCTGCAATAAAGGGGTTGGTCGCCAGGCAAGCACGATTGCACCGCCCTTGCCGCGCCAATGCCCCCTTGCTAACCCCCACACCGGATCAGCCCCCACCGGATCGGAAGGGGTGGGATTTCTTCCCAACTCTTTCGCCAGAGCAGCGGAATCTGAATCACGCCAACTTGCAGATTGCACATTGGCTAGAAGCAATCGCACCAACAAGCGGCTGTACCAGCGCCGGAGGGGGCCAAGACCTTGCCCCCAAAGCAGTATGGATTTGCCTTGCAACCTTGCGGCAATAATCAAGGCGCTATAAAACAACAAGCTTTTAAAACTTGTGCTGTCTTGCAGCAAACTGCCGCCACCAAAAATCAAAAAATTGCAGCGAATTAAACCTTTAAAAGTGTTAACAAAACTGCGCCGGTTACAAGTTTGTACACCAAAGCGTTTGCGAACCTGAGCCTCATCGGCAGCGGTAACCACAACGCTGCATCCAGCTGGAAGCTCTGCTAGCAAGGCTTGCAATAAAGCGTCGTCGCCAAGGTTGTGTTCGCCGTAGTAACCGCAGATCAGCAGCTTTTTTGAGGTAGAAACCATGGCGATCGCTTAAGCGCCTGCCAGTGTGAGCCATGGCATTCCTAGATTGGCTTTAATCAAACAAACAATGCACATTCTTTCCTTTCATACCTGGGTGATACATCTCAGCTCTGTATTGGAATGGCTGCTTGCTATTGCCGCTGTGGTGGTTTGGGGTGAGCAACGCCAAGAACCTGAATGGCGCTGGCTCGCCTTAGCAATGTTGCCAGCTTTAGTTAGTGCCCTTTGCGCCTGCACCTGGCACCTTTTCGACAACAGCATGGAATTGCATTGGCTCGTAACGCTTCAAGCCGGTTTAACCCTGCTGGGTAATTGTTGCCTCGCTGCAGCTGCCTGGTGGCTGGCTCGATCACCTCTGGCGCGGCTGCGATGAACGATCCTGCCGCCCCTTTATTTGCCCTTTCACTCTTTCCATACCTTCTTTTCCTTTGGTGGGCAAAACGAAGTGGCAGGTTTCCAGTGCTTGCCCTTTGGGGCTTTGGCTTAACCCTTTTATTTGTTGCGATCACAATTGTTGCCGCTGCTATCGCCTTAAGCCGCTACGGAGAAGAGTTAGCAAATGTGGATTGGCTTCATGGCGGTGCTGAGGCATTTCTGAGCATTAGCAATTTGGTATTGCTTTTGGGCTTTGGTAGTAAACAAGTCTTACGGGGGCCGGCAAAATCCACCAATGGGTTAGATGATCAGATCGCAGCACGATTGCCCTCGGAGCAATGACCTTTATTCCCCATCTGATCAGCCCAGTACTAGCCCTAACCCCTGCAGTGGTTTCTTGGACACCAAAAGTGGGGCTCGTGATGATTCTCTGCAATGTGGTTGCAATCGCTATAGGCAAGGCCACCATCAAATATCCAAGTGAGGGCCCTGGTTTGCCCAACAGCAGTTTCTTTGGTGGTTTTGGCTACGGCGCACTGCTCGGCACCACCAGCCTTGGCCACATCATTGGTATTGGTGCCATCCAAGGCTTAGCGGCCTCAGGAGCTCTTTGAGCGCCCGCCCATACCAAACAAATACGGCAAGGCCCGCAGGCCATACCGTTCAAATCGATAGTTAAAAAGCAGTTCCGAAAGATCAGCGGCGCTGCAGTGCTTTAAGCCCTGCAGCAATTTTTCCATGCGTTGATCGGCCTGATTTGTGTGAAGTTTTTGCCAAGTGCGCTGGGCAAGGTGGCCACTTAGGTTCCAGCGCGCTCCGAGTTGGCATTTGAGCTTGTTTTTGTAGCTCTTAATCAAGTTATTTGGCTTAGCTAGGTTTGCCAGCAGTAATGGGGCGAGAACTCTGGCGCTCTCCATTGCGTGGCGGATGCCCTCACCCCCCAGCAAGTTGGCGGTGCTCACTGCATCTCCAATCGCTAGTAAGCGGCCGCGGCCATGGCAATCGCTACGACCCACTCGGCTGCGAATTAACCCCCCATGGCGATCTAGCACCCTTGCTCCGTCTAAATCCAACAAACCCAACACTTTTTTTTGTAAAACCCCAAGAGAGGGGCCAGCTTGCTTATTCGGATTAAGCAAACGACACACTCCCACCTTGAGGCAACCGGGCTGCATCGGAAATACCCAGCCATAACCATTGGGCACCCAATTGCTGCCGATTAAGAAGCTCAGGCGCTGGCTCCAGCGCTGCCAACTGTTTTGATCCACCTCCAGTAGCCATTCGAGCCCCACTCCCAGCAAAAGTGGATCCCTGGCATTTGTGCCAGCTTCAGCAATTAAGCAACGGCTTTGGCCGCTGGCATCCACCACCCAATCGGAACGTATTGAGCTGCTTTCAGCTTTGTGATTTCTCATATGCGTTATGAGCTTCATGCCGCTGCGCTCAAGTTCACAAGCGGTAACGGTGCAGCCAAGCATTAATTCACCTCCCAGGATCTGCACCTGGGCGGTGAGCCATTGGCGTAGAGCAGCAAAATCTAAAACTGCACCAAGTGCCTGGCTTTGTTGCCAGTGGTGCCATTCACCATTTGGGCTTAGTAGCTGCCAGCCACACCATCTGGCGGCCAACAGTTCCGCTGGCAAACCAAAACGATCAATGCTGGCAAGGGGTAATGCAGCGCTGCTGAAGGCAGCTTTTGCCATATGGGGCAGGCGATCTATTAGGCAAACGCTTACCCCTGCTTGAGCTAAACAACGGGCAAGCTCCGCCCCAGCTGGCCCAGCACCAACTACAACCACTTCAAAATCGGTCATCCAACTGCTGCTGCGCTAGAGATTTTCAACTCATGCCGGTTGAGCTTCGCGGTGTTGCTGCTTTAAGGCAGAACCAAATTTGTCCAGGATCCGTTGGGCCATCTGGGGAGGTGTTAAGCCAAGAGCCTGTTTGGATTGCTCGGGGCTGGCGTGATCCACCAACCGATCTGGAATTCCGATGCGTAGTAAGGGCACAAGAAGATCGTTGTCTTGAAATGCTTCCAGCACAGCCGCCCCAAAACCGCCCGCTAGGCAACCTTCCTCCATCGTTACCACGAGGCCGATCCGGCGAGCCATCGGCAGCAACATGGTTTCATCGAGAGGGCGCAAGAAACGGGCATTCACCACAGCAGCCCGCACCCCCTGCTCCTGTAATAACCCCGCTGTAGCCATAGCGGGAGCAACCATGGCGCCATAGGCAACGATCATCAAATCGTCTCCCTCCGCTAATTGTTCAGCTCGGCCAATCTCAATGGGTTCCCAACCCTCTTCTAGAAGGGGAACCCCCTCCCCTTCTCCCCGGGGGATGCGTAAAGCTGTTGGCCCTGAATGGGCGATGCAGGTAACCAACATTCTCTGCAGTTCAGCCTCATCCTTGGGGGCCATCACAGTGAAATTAGGGATACAACGTAGATAGGAAATGTCGTATTGCCCCTGATGGGTAGGTCCGTCGGCCCCCACAATTCCGGCACGATCCATCACAAAACATACGGGAAGGTTTTGGATACCCACATCGTGAATTAGTTGGTCGTAGGCCCTTTGCAAGAAGGTGCTGTAGATAGCTGCAACAGGCCTTAAGCCATCGGCAGCCATGCCTGCTGCGAGGGTAACTGCGTGCTGTTCAGCAATACCAACATCTACGTATTGCTCCGGTAATGATTTCTGTAAAAGATCTAAACCAGTGCCAGTGGCCATGGCAGCAGTAATTCCTACAATTTTAGAATTTTGTTCGCAAAGTTTTAATAAAGTTTGGCCAAACACCTTGCTGTAACTGGGAGGTTTAGGCCTTTTCGCTGGAAAAGATTTACCGGTTGAAAGATCAAAGGCGGATTGAGCGTGATAACCAACTTGGTCTGCTTCTGCATATGGATACCCCTTACCCTTGGTGGTTGCAACGTGCACCAAAACAGGGCCTTCACAGCGGTGAGCCGCTTGGAAAGTGCGGATCATCGCCCCCATATCGTGGCCATCAACCGGCCCCATGTAGGTGAAGCCCAGTTCTTCAAATACAGCACCAACTTTGGGCACTGCTAAACGCTTCATGCCCTCTTTTAAACGACTTAATTCCGATGGCAGCTGACCATGCATAAATGGCAAGCTTTTCACTGCCTCTTCTGCGCTGCCGCTAAGGAATTGCACCGGCGGACTTAAACGCATCCGGTTTAAGTAAGTAGACAACGCTCCTACCGGCGGTGAAATCGACATGTCGTTGTCGTTTAGCACCACCAAGAATTTCGTTTGGGGCAAATGACCTGCGTGGTTGATCGCCTCCAAAGCCATGCCGCCTGTAAGGGCGCCATCACCGATAACTGCAACACATTTATGGCTCAACCCTTGGCGATCCCTTGCTATCGCCATGCCAAGGGCAGCGGAAATGCTCGTGGAGGCATGGCCAGCGCCAAAATGATCAAATCGGCTTTCGGAACGCTTTAAGTAGCCCGCAACTCCCCCCTGCTGCCTGAGGGTATGGAACTGGCTATAGCGACCGGTAATCAACTTGTGGGGATAAGCCTGATGGCCCACATCCCACACCACCCGATCGTGATCTAGATCGAGAGTTTGATACAGGGCCAAGGTGAGTTCCACCACTCCTAGCCCAGGGCCAAGGTGGCCTCCAGAGGTGGAAACGGTCTCTAAGTGCTTTTCGCGGATCTGCCGAGCAACTGCTTCCAATTCCTGGATGCTGCTGCCGTGCAATTGATTCGGATGACTCAGCTCGCTGAGGTGCATTCCGCCGGGGCTCTGTGGCTATTGAATCTAGGCCCCCCACACCAAGGTCGAAGATATAGGGATGAAATGAGGCGTTATGGAGGGCTACCTACAAAGAATTTTGAGGGCTCGGGTCTACGACGTAGCCCAAATAACCCCTTTGGAGCTGGCCCCAAACCTGTCGGCACGCCTGGGTCAGCAGGTGTGGCTGAAAAGGGAAGATCTCCAACCGGTCTTTTCTTTCAAATTGCGGGGTGCCTTCAACAAAATGGTGCAGCTCACAGTTGAACAACGGCAGCAGGGGGTAATTGCCGCCAGTGCCGGCAACCATGCCCAAGGAGTGGCCTTAGCAGCGCAAAAGCTTGGTTGCCATGCAGTAATCGTGATGCCCCTCACCACCCCGCGCACCAAGGTGGAGGCGGTGCAAAGGCGGGGCGCTGAGGTGGTGCTCCATGGCGACACCTACGACGAAGCCCATGAAGAAGCACGGAAATTGGAATTAGAGCGGGGGCTCTGCTTTATTCACCCCTTTGACGACCCAGATGTAATTGCAGGCCAAGGCACGATCGGTCTTGAAATCCTGCGGCAATGCCCTGAGCCACCAGCAGCGATATATCTGGCGGTGGGTGGTGGTGGCTTGATTGCAGGGGTGGGTGCCTACGTGAAATCCCTCTGGCCCCAGGTGGAAATAATTGGGGTAGAGCCGGTTGATGCCGATGCCATGACCCGTTCTCTTGCCGCTGGTAAACGTATCTGCCTTGAACAGGTGGGCTTATTTGCAGATGGCGTAGCAGTTCGCCAGGTGGGCGTTGAAACTTTTCGCCTTGCCCAGCAGGTGGTGGATCGGATGGTAACTGTTGATAGCGACGCTATTTGTGCCGCTATCAAAGATGTTTTTGAAGACACCCGTTCAATTCTTGAACCCGCTGGTGCCCTGGCCATCGCAGGCTTAAAAGCCGATGCCTCGAGGCGCCCTAAGGGCCAACAATTGGTGGCAGTGGCTTGCGGGGCAAATATGAATTTTGAAAGATTGCGCTTCGTGGCGGAAAGAGCCGAACTAGGTGAAGAGAGGGAGGCAATGTTTGCAGTAGAGATTCCAGAAGGTCCTGGGCATCTGCGGCAGTTTTGTCGTTTGTTAGGCCAACACAACCTCACGGAATTTAGTTATCGAATGGCAGCAGGCGCAAAAGCGCAGATTTTTATCGGAGTGCAAATTCTTAATCGCGCCGATGCTGATGCATTAGCAAAAAAGCTGATCAATGGGGGATTTGCCTGTGTTGATCTTTCAGGTAATGAACTGGCCAAGCTGCATTTACGCCACATGGTTGGGGGGCGTTTACCGCAACCCCATAAAAGCGATGGTGCTGCACAAGAACTGCTTTATCGCTTTGAATTCCCTGAAAAGCCAGGCGCTTTGATGGCTTTTGTTGAAGAGTTAAATCCGAATTGGAACATATCAATCTTTCACTACCGCAACCAAGGTTCTGATGTGGGCCGCATCGTTGTGGGGGTGCAGGTGCCACCCCATGAATTAAGCCATTGGCAACAGTTCCTGGATCAATTAAAAGTGCCTTGTACAAACGAAACAGATAACCCTGCTTATCAATTGTTCTTGGTGTGAACGTTGTCTAATCCCGATCTATCTTTGCCGGCACAGCTAGAGGCGGTGCTTTACCTGAAGGGGCGCTGCCTCAGCTTGGGCCAGCTAAGTGAATTGGTGCACTATCCCACTGAAGAAGTGGAACTGGCACTAATTACCTTGATGGCCGATTATGCCCATCGCGATACCGCCCTAGAAATTCGTCAGGAGGCTGCTGGTTTCAGTTTGCAATTAAGGGCTGATCTAAGCGAATTAGTGCGCGAATTAGTACCCGTGGATCTGAGCACCGCCAGCCTGCGCACGCTGGCAACTGTTGCCCTTAAAAAAAGAATCCTCCAATCGGAACTTGTTGATTTACGGGGCAGCGGCGCCTACGACCACATCAAAGAGCTGGTGGAGCAGGGGTTCATCGAAAGGCGCCGCCAGAGTGATGGCAGATCATTTTGGATCAGCCTTACAGAAAAATTCCACCGAACTTTCAGCGTAAAAAGCAGTACTGGCACCGAAGCTGGATAGATTTGGTGAAATTCGTTAGTCCCTTTCCTTAATTCCATGGAAATCAGCTTCTTTTTGCAGGTATTAGCTCAAACTCTGAGTATTTATACGCTCGTTTTAGTGGTGCGCGTGTTGTTGAGCTGGTTTCCAAATCTTGATTGGGGCAACCCTTTGCTCTCGGCCCTCAGCTCAATAACAGATCCATACCTGAATATCTTTCGCGGCTTGATTCCGCCATTAGGCGGGCTTGATTTATCAGCATTAGTTGCCTTCTTTGCCCTACAGATCAGCGGAGGCCTATTGAGTCAATTAGCCATGAGCACAGCCCCAGGCCTTAGTTCTTTTCAATAGTTCTTTTCAATAGTTTTTTGCCAAAACCCATCACTGCAAGTTCAATTCTTGCTCAAGTGGCAGCAAATCCAATTCATCTGCCGCGGCCCTTGCCCTTACTGGCGCATTGAATCCTTTTGCTTTTGCATTGCTTACTTTTAGGGGCCCCGGAGTGCCAGCTGGCACAGCTAAGCGCAAGGCAAAGGGGGAGCTGCCTGGCGGCACGTCGCCAATAGAGCCAACTCGGGTGCGATTTTGCAGCACGGGTTCACCGCTGGCATCAAGAATTTGGGCAAATACATCCGTATCCACAACCGGTTTAGAACCGTTGTTAAGAACCTCACCGCGCAAGGCGTAACAACTGGCCCCTAAGGGGCGACGGAAATCGGGTTGCGCCCCCACATCAGCCTTGGGGCAGGGCTCAATGCTTATTCCTGAAACCTGGAGATTTGCGGCAAAGGCTGTTGTTGGCAGAGAAAAAAACAGGCCGATCGCAATAATAAAACCCCAAAAGCAAGCCATCATCGATCGTCTCCGCTTCCACTGATCACGTTACGGGCGGCGCGACTCTGAAGTTTTTCAAGATTCAACTCCCCAATCGCCTGAAGGCTAAAACCCAATTCATCCGCTAGCTGCGCCACATACCAGAGCACATCCCCTAGTTCAAGGGCGATCGCCTGCTTATTGGCGCTGCTGAAATCTCCCCCCTGATCGCGTAAAACCTTCTTTACTTTGTCTGCAACTTCACCGGCCTCCCCGCAAAGACCCAGGGTGGGGTAAAGGATATTGGCACCAAGATCGGGATATCTGGCGGTGCGCCGGGCAAACGACTGATACGAATTGAGGTCCATTGGTTCCGTAGGGTGATAGCTTCCGCACCGTCTCCAGCCCGGTAAATGCCAAAGCCCGACCTGCAGCGACGCACCAAGATTGTCGCCACCATCGGGCCCGCCACCGAATCGCCGGAGATGATTCGTGAACTGATTCTTGCGGGTGCCACTACCTTCCGGCTCAATTTTTCACACGGCGATCACTCTGAACATGCCCAGCGGGCAGCAACAATCCGGCAAGTAGCTCATCAACTCGGGGTGCACGTGGGCATCCTGCAAGACCTGCAGGGGCCAAAAATTCGTTTAGGACGCTTCAACGCAGGGCCTATCACCCTGGCCAAGGGCGATAGTTTTGCGCTCACGGCAAGGGATGTGGCTTGCGATCAGCACATCGCCACCGTTACCTACGACAAACTCGCCTCTGAGGTGCCCCCAGGCAGCCGAATCCTGATGGACGACGGCAAGGTGGAGATGGAGGTTGATTGGATAGATCACCAGGAACAAACCCTCCACTGCAAAGTAACGGTGGGCGGTGTTCTTTCAAATAACAAAGGGGTGAATTTCCCCGATGTATTGCTTTCAGTGAGGGCTCTCACAGCCAAAGATCGCAACGACCTCGCCTTTGGTTTGCAATTGGGGGTTGATTGGGTAGCGCTCAGTTTTGTGCGCAATCCATCAGACATGGAAGAAATACGCGAACTGATTCGCACCCTCGGCCACAGAACACCAGTAATTGCAAAGATTGAAAAATTTGAAGCGATTGATCAAATCGATTCGATCTTGCCTTTATGCCATGGGGTGATGGTTGCCCGTGGTGATCTCGGCGTTGAGATGGCCGCAGAAGAAGTGCCCCTGCTGCAAAAAGAACTTATCCGCAAAGCCAATTCGATGGGCATTCCCATCATCACGGCCACCCAAATGCTCGACAGCATGGCAACAAACGCCAGGCCCACTAGAGCTGAAGTTAGCGACGTGGCCAATGCCATCCTTGATGGCACTGATGCGGTGATGCTTTCAAATGAAACTGCCGTAGGCCTTTACCCGGTAGAGGCGGTGGAAACGATGGCTCGCATCGCTAAACGCATCGAACAAAATTATCCAAATCGTCAGCCCGATACTCAGCTGGCTAGCACCATCCCCAACGCGATTAGCCAAGCGGTGAGCACCATCGCAAATCAATTGGATGCTGCCGCGATTTTGCCGCTCACAAAAACAGGAGCCACCGCCAGAAACGTGAGCAAATTTCGGCCCTCTACCCCAATTCTTGCTGTAACAAGCGACGTAAAAGTGGCGCGGCAGTTGCAATTGGTATGGGGTGTAAATCCCTTAGTTATCAGCACGCAAAGTTCCACCAGCCGCACATTCAGCATGGCTATGGGGGTAGCCCAAGAGCAGGGATTACTTGAAGATGGTGATCTTGTAGTACAAACCGCTGGCACCCTTAGCGGCGTTAGCGGATCCACCGACCTTGTGAAGGTGGGTATTGTTTCGGCAGTGCTTGGCCGTGGCACAGGATTTGGAAACGCTTCTGTGAGTGGCAAGGTTCGATTAGCTCAAACCCCTGAAGAAGCTGCAAGCATCGAACCTGGAGAAATCTTGGTGGTAGCTCACACAACAGCCTCCTACCTAGAGGCAATTCGCCGCTCTGGTGGGGTAATCACAGAGGAGGATGGAAGCCAGAGCCATGCAGCTGTAATTGGCCAAAGGCTCGGCATTCCCGTAGTTGTGGGGGTTGCCAATGCAACCCGCGATGTAAGGCAAGGAGAAGTGGTTACCCTTGATATCCGCAATGGGTTAGTTCACCGGGGCACCCATGTTCACGACCACAGCAGCGCCGATAACATTGGTTGAAAAACTTTTGGTTGAAACACCATGAGTGCGCGCCTGCCTTTGCGGGACACCATTGGCATGGCCCTTGGGGCGTTGAGTTCAAATCGCTTGCGTTCCGCGCTCACGATGCTTGGAATCGTGATTGGGAACGCTTCAGTGATAACTCTTGTTGGCGTTGGTAAAGGGGCGCAAAACCTAGCTGAGGGGCAACTGAGCACCCTTGGTGCGAACGTTTTATTCGTGGTTCCAGGCAACAACGACACTCGACGCCGTGGCATCGAAACACCAAAAACACTTGTTTTAGAAGATGCAAACGCGATTCTTGAACAGGTGCCAAGCATTAGCCGAATTGCACCTCAAATAACCCTTAGCGAAACAGTTAGGGCCCGTGATTTAAGCGCCACAGCAACAATTTCGGGGATTACGCCTGATTTTTTAGCGGTGCGTCGTTTTGATATGGCCCAAGGGCGTTTTTTTAGCGAGGCCGATATGCAAGGGGCCCGCAATGTGGCGGTGTTAGGACCAGACATTGCTGAAAGATTGCTCCCAGGTGGTTACCCGATTGGCAAGGAGGTGAGAATTCGCAACCAGTCTTTTCAGGTGGTGGGAATCATGGCCTCCAAAGGTGCCTTCCTCGGACAAAATCAAGATGATGCTGTTTATGTGCCGTTAAGCACGATGGTGAGCCGTTTAAGTGGCCGAGATCCAACTTTTGGCACTTCTCTGAGCTTCGTAAGTGTGGAAGCAAAAGATGAACGATCTGTGAGCGCCGCTAAATTTCAAATTAGTAATTTGCTGCGTTTGCGTCACAAAATCCTGCGGGAAGATGATTTTGCGGTGCGTTCACAAAAAGATGCCCTTTCGATCGTAGGAACTATCACTGGCGGGCTCACCTTGATGCTGGGGGCCATTGGTGCCATATCTCTCTTGGTTGGCGGCATCGGCATCATGAACATCATGTTGGTTTCCGTAAGCGAGCGCACCCAAGAGATCGGTTTACGCAAAGCCGTTGGGGCCCGCAGTAACGACGTACTTCTGCAGTTCTTAATTGAAGCTTTAGTGGTTTCTAGCTTGGGGGGCTTAGTTGGCAGTTTGCTTGGGCTTGGCGCGGTGATGGCCGTGGCAGCTGTAACACCACTACCGGCTGCAATTGGTTTGTGGAATGTGGCCAGCACAGTGGCCCTTTCAGGATCAATCGGCCTCTTTTTTGGTGTGGTGCCTGCGCGCAGAGCCGCAAGAATGGATCCCATCGTTGCCCTACGCAGGCTATGAACTGCCCAGAGGTTGCCCTTGCCATGCTTGAGCGTGAAGGCAGATGGCTTTTGCAATTACGCGACGACATCGATGGAATTGTTTATCCAGGCACCTGGGCATTGTTTGGTGGCCATCTTGAAAGCGGAGAAAGCCCCGCCCAAGCGGTGCAACGGGAGCTAAAGGAGGAAATCAACTGGACCACTACGCAGCTAGAGCCTTGGTTCAGTAAATCAAGCCCCCAGCGCATAGCCCACTTCTTTCGCGCTGCTCTCACAGTGCCGCTGAGCGCTCTAACACTGCTGGAGGGGCAAGACATGGCCCTTGCCAGCCTTGAGGAACTTTGCAGCGGCCAGGTAAGCAGCAAGGTTTGCGGTGAAACAAGGTCTTTTGCCCCTTCTCTGCAATGGGCTGTAGATCAAATGTTGCAAGAAAATTCGCGCTAAACCACTCCGCTGGCTTCTTTGGGTCTTTACAATTACTAAACATTTTTAGCCATAGGCTGCAATCGCACCCATGAATAATCGCTGGCGCACAATCCTTCTCTGGGCCCTTCCCATTGGCCTCGGTTTGTTTTTGCTCTGGCAAGTGGTGTCTAACGGTGGCCCAGCCAAGGTTGTATCTCAACCAAACCTTGCTCCTCGCAACAGTGCTGTTGCCCGAATGACATACGGGCGCTTCCTCGATTATGTGGACGCCGGCAGGGTTACATCTGTTGATATTTTTGATGGCGGCCGCAGCGCTGTTGTTGAAGCGGTGGATCCAGATATTGACAACCGCGTGCAACGTTTACGGGTAGATCTTCCTGGCCTTGCTCCAGAGCTTGTTAACAAATTAAAAGAAGAAGGAATTAGTTTTGATATACACCCCCCTCGCACTACGCCACCTGCCCTAGGTATTTTGGGCAATTTATTATTTCCGTTATTACTTATTGGCTCCCTTATTCTGCTGGCTCGCCGTTCCTCCAACATGCCCGGCGGCCCTGGCCAAGCGATGCAGTTTGGTAAAACCAAAGCTCGTTTTGCAATGGAAGCCGAAACCGGCGTGAAATTTGATGATGTGGCAGGTGTAGAAGAAGCGAAAGAAGATCTTCAGGAAGTAGTTACTTTCCTCAAACAACCAGAAAGATTTACAGCTGTTGGCGCAACAATTCCCCGAGGTGTTCTATTAGTTGGCCCCCCTGGAACAGGTAAAACTCTCCTTGCCAAAGCGATTGCGGGGGAGGCAGGGGTTCCTTTCTTCTCACTGGCGGGCTCTGAATTCGTTGAAATGTTTGTTGGAGTGGGTGCCAGCCGAGTTAGAGATTTGTTTAAGCGCGCTAAAGAGAGCGCACCTTGTTTGATCTTTATTGATGAAATCGACGCAGTTGGTCGTCAGCGTGGGGCTGGTATCGGTGGAGGCAACGACGAAAGGGAACAAACTTTAAATCAACTTCTCACTGAGATGGATGGTTTTGAAGGCAATAACGGTGTAATCATTATTGCTGCAACAAATCGCCCCGATGTGTTGGATTCAGCTCTCATGCGCCCGGGCCGGTTTGATCGCCAAGTAACTGTTGATGCGCCAGATATAAAGGGTCGTCTTTCTATTTTGAAAGTTCATTCCCGCAATAAAACACTTGCAGAAGATGTAAGCCTTGAGATGATTGCCAGGCGCACCCCTGGCTTTACAGGAGCTGATCTTGCAAATTTACTAAATGAAGCAGCGATTCTTACCGCTAGGCGTCGCAAAACAGCCACCAGCCTTGCTGAGATAGACGATGCTGTTGATCGTGTAATTGCGGGTATGGAAGGTACGCCCCTCACAGATGGGCGTAGCAAGCGCTTAATTGCTTATCACGAGGTTGGTCATGCCCTAGTGGGCACGCTTGTGCAGCACCACGACCCGGTGCAAAAGGTAACTCTTATCCCAAGGGGACAGGCCCAGGGTCTTACCTGGTTTGCTCCAGATGAAGAGCAAATGCTTGTGAGCCGCGCACAATTGAGGGCCCGCATCATGGGGGCGCTTGGGGGAAGGGCCGCTGAGGCAATCGTTTTTGGCCATGCTGAGGTAACAACTGGCGCTGCTGGCGATATTCAACAGGTGGCCGGTATGGCCCGCCAAATGGTTACCCGTTTTGGCATGAGTGATTTAGGCCCAATGTCGTTAGAAGCTGGTAATCAAGAGGTATTTGTTGGTAGAGATTTAATGACCCGCAGCGACGTATCAGATTCAATAACAAATCGTATTGATGGGCAAGTGCGGCTGATCGTTGATAAGTGCTATCAAGACACCTTGGCGCTCCTTGAGAAGCAGCGCCCCTGCATGGATTGCTTGGTTGAACTATTAATAGAAAGCGAAAGCCTTGATGGCGAAAAATTTAGAGAGGTGGTGAGTCAGTTCTCCCCTATTCCCGAAAAAGAAAGGTTCTCTCCTTTGTTACCTGCAGGCTCTTGATAAATTACAATAAACACATTAATCACTTTTAGAAATGTCAGAAGATTTAAATTCATTTGAAGATCCGATTTTACCTGGCTTAGATGGCACTCATTCACCTCTGGAAGCACATACAAGTTATAGAGGTGAAGATTGGAGCCCAGAAAAGCTAGTTTTCCATCAAAATTTAGAACAATTTGCAGAACGAGTTGGTTTAATCGTTGCCTTGCAAGGAAACGGAAAAGTGAGCCAAGATCATGCTTATTCTGAAATCAAGCAAATATGGAAACAACTTAAAGACAGCCACACAGAGCTTTTAAATAAATAAATAACTATACTGCGTGAATTGGGCGTTGATCTATAACTTTGTCTATAAGCCCATAACTAACAGCTTCAACAGGAGACATAAAAAAGTCTCTATCTGTGTCTTTTTTAACCCTTTCTAGAGGCTGATTGGTACGGCTGGCCAACTCTTCGTTGAGGCGATTCTTAAGATATAAAATTTCATTTGCTTGGATCCGTATATCAGAAGCCTGACCCGAAGCGCCACCCAAAGGTTGGTGGATCATAATTCTCGAATGTTGGAGGCTGCTGCGTTTTCCAGCCGCTCCTGCAGCAAGAAGAAATGCACCCATGCTGGCAGCTAAACCAACGCAAACTGTTTGCACATCAGGCTTTACATGTTGCATTGTGTCAAAAATACCCAACCCATCGTAAACAGATCCACCTGGGGAATTTATATATAGAAAAATATCTTTTTCTGGATCCTCAGCCTCAAGAAATAAAAGTTGGGCAACGATTCTATTTGCAGAATCGGATGTAACTGGTTCTCCTAAGAAAACGATCCGTTCCCTTAGCAACCTTGAATAGATATCAAAAGCCCTTTCGCCCCTACCTGAATCTTCAATAACAATAGGGATCATGGCGTTCTTCAAAGTATTTGCACAAATACTACTAACTGCCCTATGGCTGCCGAGCGCTAAGGTCGTTTTTATCAGAAAGGGAATCCAGTGGGTGATTGCCAAACCGTGGCAGACAGCAAAAGGCGTTTCTTCGCCGCTTATCCAAGGGTGATCCCCGGGCTCTATCGCCGCGTGGTGGATGAGCTGCTTGTGGAATTGCATCTTCTTTCCTGCCAACAGGGCTTCCAGGCAGATGCTCTCTTCTCCCTTGGGCTCACCCAAGTATTCGACAATTTCACCAAGGGCTTCCAACCGGAGGATCGCAGGGAAGACCTTTTTGAAGCTCTCTGCGTTGCCACAAGCCTCAGCACCGAAGTAATGCGGCGGCAAGCCTCGGAACTCACAAACGGAATTTCCCCCCACGGGGAAAAGGAGATCAGCAGCTGGCTAGAAGCCCGCGGAGAGGGGGCACCTGAACCGCTTAAGCAAGTGTTGCAACAGGCAACTCGCGCCGATTTTCATTATTCCCGGCTCCATGCTGTTGGCTTAATTGCCCTAATCCAGGATCTAAGCGGCGGCAATGATCAAGAACCTGAAGCGATTCGTAAGCGCGCTGCAAGCGTTGGCGAACAAATGGGGCTACAACAAGAAAAACTTGATAAAGACATGGGTCTTTATGCAAGCAATTTAGAAAAGATGGCCCAAGCGGTGGAAATGATGGAAGAAACCGTGGCTTCGGTAAAACGCCGGCGGGAGCGTCAGTCCAGCGTTTCTGAAACACCTATCACTTGAGCAGCAGCTCCTGCCCTACCAGCTCGCCAATGGCCCTTAAACAGGGCCGACTTTTTTAATACCAAAGGCATATCTCCTGGCAACAGGCCGCGTTGATCGAGAAGCCGGGGAGCCGCCACAAGCGTGAGACCAGACAACTGCTTGAAACCAGATAAAACCACCCCCGGCGCTAGCTGATTATTGGGAGAAGCGCCCAGCACAATTAGGAGCTTGTTGTTCTGCTGCCATCGCCAACCGGCCTGCACCCAACCCTTAGGGTTTCGCAGTTCAGAAACACCGTTTCGGCTTTTTAGCTGCAGTTCAGCTGGCAATTGTGTTTTTAAACGCTCCAAAAGCCTTTCAAAATCTTGCCGGGCTCGCTTGCCCTGGGGCTGAAGGCTGATCCAAATGCTGGCTTGATAGGGGTTATTCGCTGGATTAAAAAGCAGCTGCAGCTGAAAGGGGCTTTGCAGTAAAAGTTTTTTGCTAGCCCCATCGAGCAAAGGCTCTAACAAGGGCCCCAGTAGTGGGGCCAATGAATCCCCCTGCAGTAACAAAGGAGCTGCACTGGTTGGCCAAACCGGTTCTTGGGGTTGTGCCATAGGAGCAGTGGAGCGCAAAACCCCGTCGCCACCCCTTGTTTTTCCCCACCAGCGCATACCTTGCAACTGGAAACACCCCTGCTGCAACGGCATTAAAAATGGCGACCAATTAGCCGTTGTTGCCACTAAGCCAGATCCCGACCAAAACAAGGCTGCGTCTGAGCTCTCCAAGGCCGCACAGCGGGGGCCAAAACGATGCTGAGCTGGATTGCGAAGCGATTGCTGCAAACTCTGCAAACCCAAGGCATCAGCTGCCACTACGCGATATGGGCCCCAGCGCAGGCTTAAAGGAACCGTATCCGCTTCTTTACCAGCTCTCAGCAATAGCAGAGGGGATGAATCCGCATGGGGACCCCAAATCTGCAACCAAGAACCTTTGCCTTGCCGCCACAAGCGCATTGCTAAAAGCGGAGGCAGGCGTTGTTTCCAGATCCGCGGCAATGGTTGCTGCGGCTGAATCGGCAAGCTCTGGGCTAAGGATGCCTGGCTCAACAGTGATTTCAAATCACCCTGCGGAGGCTTAGGGGCCGTGATCCATAAAATAAAACCGCCAAATAGGGGAATTAGGCATACCCCAAAGCTGGCTTTCAATTTTTGCCGGGGCGTCGAGGAGCGCGAGGGGAACTCACTGCCGCCCGGCGACGTTTGTCTTTCCATTCCATCGCCGATAGATAAACAACTCCACCACTAACAAACACCAGCAGCAGTGCCGCCACTCCAGCTAAAGCCGAGTTTAAGGTTAAATCGAGTTGTAATTCAGGCATTACAGCCGGCTTAAAATTTAGAAATTAATCGAACCATCACCATTGCGACCCCACACCACCATCGCAATAGAGAAGGTAAAAGTAGCCGCTAGAGCAGCCCAGCCCAAAGTGATCAACATATGAAAGCGTTCAATTTCGTTAATCCTACCGAAAGGGGCGCTGAGCGGAGCAGAATAAAAATATCTAGATTTCAATCGTGACGACAAGCACACCCGAACTCAAACCATCCGGGAGCGCCACTCTTGAAAGGGCTCCATACCCGGCTTACAAGGTGGTGGTTTTAAATGATGAGATAAATACATTTCAACATGTAGTGGATTGTTTGTTGAAATACATACCCGCAATGAATCCTGATCGCGCTTGGGCCCTTGCCCAAGCCATTGATAACGAAGGCCAGGCAGTGGTTTGGGTGGGGCCGATGGAACAAGCAGAGCTCTATCACATGCAGCTCGGATCAGAGGGTTTATCCATGGCTCCGTTAGAGCGCGCCTGAGGTAAGAATTGGGAAGGCTGGTTATTACCCACAGCACTTACCTCGATGGCTTGATCCCCCTGTTGAAAATTTTGGCTAGTAAACCGTATATAGATACAGTTACCCCAGCAGTTATCAGCAGGGTTAACGGACGCTGTGAGGGATTAAAGATACGTGTATCTACTGAAATTAAAGGCGGTTACAAACTAATTGCCCGTAGGGGAAGTAGTGCCCAAGAGGTATTTGTAGTAACTAAATTGAGCCAAGCTGCTTTGAAGGAACTGCTGGCTGCAATCGATTAAAATTAAACTGTATTTAGAAAGTATTTAAAGAGTATTTAGAAAGTGTTTGAAAGGGGTGAACCGCCATGCCGTGGTGCCCTCAGTCTTCGACCTGGAAGAACCAGAAGGGAATGGAAAGCGGGGCTTCATTTCCGGCTACGGGGCCGGTATACGTCACCATCGCGACACCACTCCCATGTCGAAAAGGGAGTCAGATCAGAACACTGGAAAGGGCAAACACCAACGCAGCAGTTCAACTCAAATCTAAGGCTTTCAAGCTGGGTTAGGCCAGATACTCCTCACTCTCGCGAGTAATTCCAAGGCCTCGCGGCGGCGCAAAACCGGATCGCAAGCTTGCAAGAGCAGAGTTATGTGGCCAAGCTTGCGCCCACGCCTGGTTAAGCGTTTTCCATACCAATGCAGATGGGCCTGAGGTAGAGCCTGCAATAAATTGCGTTGTTCTTGGTAGGTGTTGTTGGATTCTTCAAAGCCCACCAGATTCACCATCAATGCCCCAGGCACCAACAAGGCCGTTGAACCAAGCCGTTGGTTACTGAGCACATTTAATTGTTGGCAAAACTGACTCGTAACACAAGCTTCGATTGTGTAATGGCCGGAATTATGACTACGAGGCGCCAATTCATTTATCAGCAAACCCTGGGGGGAAAGGAAAAATTCAACGGCCAACAGCCCCACGTAGTTGATTGCGGTAACGATTGAAACCGCCATGGATCGGGCGCGGGCTTCAACGCCGTGGTTCACATGGGCCGGGGCAAGCACCCACTCGCATTGATGTTGGTGTTGGTGGGTTTCCACCAGAGGGAAAACGCTGATCTCACCAGCTGAATTTCTTGCCACCAAAATTGAGAGCTCTTTTTCATAATTCACCAATTCCTCAAGAATCCACTCGCGGCAATCCACTCGCATCAATAGGGCCTCGAAGGCAGCACGGTTGAGCAATTTCTCCGTACCTCGCCCGTCGTAGCCGCCAGCGGCGGCCTTTGCCATCAATGGAAATTCAAACTGCGCAGGCAGCTTGCCACCAGCACTAACAACAGTTGCCAGGTCACACCAGCCTGGGCTTGGCAAATTGAGCCTTTCCAACAAGTTGCGTTGCTGGCGTTTATCCACCACCTGCGCCAACACTTCAGCGCAGGGTTGAAATTCAACGCCCTCAACCTCTAAAGCCTGAATTGCTTCAAGATCTACCCATTCATTTTCAAAGCCGATTCGCCTGCATTGTTTTGCCAATTGGGTAGTGGCATCACCATTTTCAGAAGGCCCAAAAACTGCTGCTGCTGCAAGAGCAACCGCCGCATCATCTGGATCACTGGCCTGGAGGTGAAGTTCCAGGCCCATCTTTTGGGCAGCCTCAGCAAGCATCCCGGCCAGCTGACCGCTACCAACTATTCCAACGGGCATCAAAAGCTGCGTTGCTTAATCCAACAATTTAGGCAACCCTGCCCCTTTGAGAAGCTGTTGCAAAAGACTAAGCAGTAAAACCACCAGGAATAGAGCGAGCCCTGCGGCGCACGCGTAGCTGATATCTAATTCCTGAAATGCAAGGTCGTATACGTAGTAAACAACTGTGCGAGTGGAATCTGCTGGGCCGCCCTGGGTTAACAAGAACACCTCCTCAAATACCTTTGTTGCAGCAATTGATGAAATCACAGCCACCAATGCCACATAGGGTTTTAACAGTGGAAGGGTGATATCAAGATGCTGGCGCCAGCCGCGACTTCCATCAAGTTCGGCTGCCTCATAGAGATCTTTTGAAATTCCCTGTAGGCCTCCTAAAAAAATCACCATGTAATAACCAATTCCTTTCCATAGAGTTACAAACATCACCGCAAACAAGGCAAGGCTAGGGTCGCTTAAAAAACCAATTGCTTGAAATTTTTCACCAAAAATGAAACCACCCCAACCGTTTAACAGGCCGTTTTCGGCATAAATCCAGCGGAAGGCAATGGCCGCCACCACCACAGAAACCAACACGGGAGTGTAGAAAGCACCGCGAAAGAAATGCATTCCAGGCAGAGCACGGTTTACTAAAACCGCTAGAGCAAGGGAGCCAACCACCATTGGCGGCACCACCCCCAGCAGATATAAAAAAGTGGTGCCGAGAACCCGTAAAAAAAGAGGATCAGTTGATAAGCGCCTCAAATTTGCCAAACCGATGAATTGCAGCGGTGCATCTAGATCAAGCCCTGATCGGGTAAAACTCATCACTAAAGCCATCAGGGCTGGCAGCAGCACAGTGAGCAGCACGAGCAGGAGGGCCGGTGCAATGAACAGCCAAGGGAGCAGGGGTGATCTAGACAATCATCAATCCCACAAACCGCTCCATTCTGGGGCTAGATGGCCATACATTAATTGCTGCGGAAGTGGAGTCAAATGGACGTTGATAAGGCCTTGAGCAAGGTTTTGGTTGAGCTTGGCGAGAATTCTTATGCGATTCAGATCGGTTGCGGTGCCATTGAATTGCTGGGGCAAGAAATAAGCAAACTCGGCTTTAAATCTGGCGCTCGGGTTTTAGTGGTAAGCCAACAAGCCGTTGCTCAGCATTACGGGCAGCAATTGCTAAGCGGCCTCAACCGCGAAGGCTTTCTCACTGAATTACTACTGCTGCCGAGTGGAGAAGATCAAAAGAATCCTGCCTCCATTTCCAAAATTCATAACGCCGCTTATGAGCATCAACTGGAGCGCAGCTCATTAATCATTGCTCTTGGTGGAGGTGTGATTGGAGATATGGCAGGTTTTGCGGCTGCCACCTGGTTGAGGGGTATTGCCGTAGTGCAGGTACCCACCACCCTTTTGGCGATGGTCGATGCCTCTATTGGTGGTAAAACCGGCGTAAATCATCCTGGTGGTAAGAATTTAATCGGTGCTTTTCATCAACCAAAACTTGTATTAATTGATCAAAATACGCTCAGTACCCTGCCGCCGAGAGAAGTAAGAGCGGGCCTAGCAGAAGTTATCAAATACGGTGTTATTGGTGATCCGGTGCTATTTGATGCACTTGAACAACATGCCGAACTTGGCAGTATCGATGAAATCGGTGAATCATTACTGCTGCAAATCTTGAAAAGATCTGCAGCAGCAAAAGCACGGGTAGTGGCAGCAGATGAACGGGAGGGAAACCTGCGGGCGATCCTTAATTACGGCCATACCCTTGGCCACGTGCTGGAAACGCTTACGAGCTACGAGAAGTATTTACATGGTGAGGCGGTTGCACTTGGCATGCTGGCGGCTGGTGAATTAAGCCTTCAACTCGGTTTATGGCCTGCCGCTGATCAACAACGCCAGCGCCAAATAATTGAACGCTGTGGCTTACCTACAGCAACACCAAGATTTGAAGCTGAAGAGGTTCGAAATTGCTTATTACGCGATAAAAAAGTAATTGCTGGCAGGGTGCGTTTTGTGTTGCCAACTGGAATTGGCGCGGTGGAAATTCGCGATGATGTAACCCTTGACGCAGCAATTGAGGCCCTTGCAAGCATCAGCCAGTAACAGATAACAACGGCACCATCCCTGGCAATCCCGGAGTGCACAGCTGCAGCCACCAAAACCCTCCCAATTGATAAGGATCTACCAAGCGCTGGTATTCCTCGCGGCGGGCAAGGCGCCAGCTAATCGGGGCAATACCTGGGGTAGATAGCTCACTCCAGAGTTGCGCCAACCCCAAGCGCAGCAGGGCTTCGCCTTGTAATTCTGCCCCCTGCCAACACCAACCAGTAGTGGTTGCTAACTGTTCCACCAGGGTGTTGCAAACATGGGCTGTGATGTCCCAACTGCCGGGCTCAGCAAGTAATTCAGGGCTGGCGATTTGGGCTCGGTAGGCCAGTAAGGTGCCGCCGTCGCGATTAGGTGCGTAATAACGCTTTGCGGGATGGCCGTAATCGATCGTTAGCAGCCAACCCTGCTGCAAACCTTGGCGCACCTGCTGCAACCAAGGTTCAAGGCTGGGGCACCATTCACTACACCAACCCTCCGGCCTGTTGCCACCATTTGTTTCTAAACCCATAGCCGCTAGCTGTTCAACACTTTTTGCTGCAAGCGGCCTGCCTGTTTGCCATTCAAATTCACCTTTTGAAGAGAGCACCACATCAAGGCCATGCCAATTGCCTTGAAACAGCACAAACCGCTCAACTGGAAGCGCATCGAGTAGCTCGTGAGCCAGCACAATCCCCCGTCTAGGTTCGTTAACAAGTTCATCTGGCTCAGGCCAGTAGCAGGGAATAGTTGAATTCTTGAGGGTTTCCTGTTGAACCATGCGCAAGGGAGCGCTGGATTCGAGCAACAAAATTTCCAAGCGAGCAAGCCATGGGGGGCTAAGGGCCAGCAGAGCCTCAACCAATTGCAGCGCCAGCAAACCATTGCCGGGGCCCCACTCAATCAAGCTGAGCTTGCCGGGCTGTTCTGAAAGCAGATCAAAACAGGGAATCAATTGTTTTAAGAGCAGATCTGCAAGGCCTGAGCCAAGGGAAGGCGCCGTAACAAAATCACCCCTTGGGCCAAAACAACAGCGGCCACTACCGTAGAAACCATGCTGGGAATCGTTCAGCAACCAGTCCATCACTACAGCGAAGGAAGCCCTTCCGCCATGTTGAGTTAAAAGCTGCTGCAACCAAAGTTCTGAGTTGTCAGCCACAGCTGCTCCATGGATCGATAACAATGAGTTTTAGTGGATTGAGTTGCTGTGATTTCTATTGGGGCGATTTCTAGGTGGTTGTTGGGGCTATTGCTTATTTGTTCTACGGCATTTATGCAGGCGGAGCCTGCTATGGCTTACGACAACGCCGATTTATTGCCTGATCACCCAACCCCAGTAATCGATCTGGCCAAAGCCCTCACAGACCAGCAAAGAGAGTCTCTTGAAACGGAACTCACCGATTTTGAGGCCAAAAGCGGCTGGAAGTTGAGGGTTCTTACCCAATACGACCGCACCCCTGGCCTAGCGGTAAAACAATATTGGGATTTAGATGAACGCAGCTTGCTGTTGGTTGCAGATCCCCGCGGTGGCAACCTGCTTAATTTCAACGTGGGAGAAGCCTTGTTTGCTTTGATGCCCCGCACCTATTGGGTGGAGCTGCAAACCAGATTTGGCAATCAATATTATGTAAAAGACAATGGCGAAGATGGGGCAATTGTTGATTCTTTAGCTGCAGTTGAATTCTGTTTAAACAAAGGTGGTTGCCAGGTAGTGCCCGGACTCCCCCAGGAGCAATGGCTTCTCACTTTTGCCGCCTCAATACTTGGAGGCCTTGTTGCTGGTTTTGCAGCTTTTCCTAGAAAAGAAGGCATCAGGATTGCTTGGAATTGGCTTTTACTTATGGCTCCCCTTTGGCTACTAATTTTTGCATTTTTTGGTTTAGCTCCAATCCTCACTCGCACTTCAGATTTAATTCCGTTAGCAGAAAATTGCCTCGGCTTCTTAACTAGTGCTGGATTGGCATATGTAATTGCCCTTAAAACATTGCCAAAACCCGGATCAGCAAAAATTAGTTAGCGCTTAAAAACTTTTTAAAGCGCAATCAAGGCTGTTATCTGAGCAGGGTGGAGCTGTTTGAGGAACTGTTTTAGCCATCGGCACACGTCCCTGCAGGCGGTTCAGATTTGCTTCGTAAAAACGCTGTAACTCATTTAGGCGCTTCACTGGCTGTCCGTAGTAGCTGCTACCCCTGAGGGTGGGGAAAGATGCCCACTCCGGAGCTAATTTTGCTGCTAATTCAGCGCTGAGGGTGCCTTGATCGGCTAGTGCTAGGGCACCTCGCTTCTGGATCAAGAAAAGAGCAGCTTGATCTTGCACTTGTGGGTTAAAACCGACTAAACCCATAGCCCTAACAACAAGCCCCCAGGTGGCTGGCATGAACTGATATGCCCCAGCAGCAGCACTGGCATAACCGGTGGTGTAATTCACTTTGTCTGGGTGGCGCTCAAGAGAATCCATCAAGCTGCCGCCGAACATCACCCGATAACCAAGATCTGCTCCTTCCTTCCAGGTGCCTTCCGCGTAGCGAATCGTATTAAGCAAGGCACGACGTTCAGCGGTGATTGCAAAAATGCGAGGAGCGCTGGGAAAACCAGGAAACTGAAGGCGAGGGAAGGAGAATTGAGCCAGATGCTTTGGAGCCCGATCAGCCAAATCCTTGGATGCTCCTTTTTCAGAAGAAGCGGTAACTGCTAGGGCAGGCGGCATTAGTGCTAAGACGCCGCAAAAAAGAAATAACGTAGCCAACCGGCTCGGTGCAGTAAGTAAAGAAAAATTCAAACGTGCGACCTGAAGTTTGACTAAAAATAAATTTTTGCCGCTCACGAGATCTTTTCAGAAACGGACTGGCCGAATATGGTCGAAAAAAACCTGGTTGGATTAACCACTGACCAGAAAATAAATTGTCTACTCCCTAGATACCACCGGCCTCAGAGTTGCTTGTTCTTAATATTTCAACTAAAAACTGGGCTGCTTCAATTTCACCACCCCTGGTGAGTGCAGGTTTTGTGGGAGGGGTTAATGGGGTATCTAGGTGCCAATCCCCCGCCAAGAAAGCCGCCAAACTCAATTGGCGATGCCATCCATGTTCTTTTAATCCCGCCATGAGAACTTCAGCCTCCGCAAAGCCCTGCCGTTCAACCGCAATCACGCCAAGCCCCTGGCCCAAGGCTTCACAAAAAGTGCTGTAGCCCGGTTTTGTAATCACCACGCTGCAGATCGGCATCAGATCAAGGGGCCGCAGATCAGCAGGCAACAGCCTGGCGTTAGAGGCTTTAGCTAATTCAGGGTCTGTAACAACAAAACCCCAATCGGGCCATTGCTCCAGCAGCTGATGCGTGCAAGCAAAACCAATGCCGCCAAAACTCAGCAGTGCTGTTTTTTGCTTATCCCAACCCCAGCCAAATCTTTGCCGCAGTTCAAGGCTGGTAAAGCTTGGTGTTCCTGCACTCAAACCAATTTGCTTCAGTGGCAAATCCCAATCCATCCCAAGCGAAAAAGGACAGCGCAGAGTGGCAGCACCGCGGCGATAAAGCTGATTGCTTTGCTCAGCCCAACTAAGCAAAGGGCCGCCAAGTTCTTGATATATGGAATCCCAGCCAAAATTTGCTTGCCACACCAAGGGCACACCTAAACCTTCAGCTAACAGCACTGCAGCAGGCGGAACATCAGCCAATACAAGGGCTGCTTCTCCAGGGCACCTCAGAGCCGTTATTAATGCAACCTGCTTCTCCACCTGGGCTGCCAGTTTTGGCTCCAGTTCATCTAGCGCTTTCAAGGTGGCTAGGGGATCACTAGCTAAAGCATCCGCCTGGATCACCCCCACATCCCATTGGCAATGGTGATGAATGTGGGGAATTGCTGCAAATGTTTGGTTTAGGAATTTTTTTGGAAGTGGCGTAGAGAGCACAAAACGACAATGGGGTTCAAGCTTCTGCAACGCCGCCAAAAGTGCCGCCACCCTTGAGCCATGGCCGTAACCATGGCCACTTATGCAGGCCACAATCAGCATGGGCCACTGTTAGCTAACGGCAGTATGTGTTCTTCCACCAAAGCGCCATTCGGTTGATACCAACGATGGGACGCCAGCAAAACAGTGCCGTTGTTATCCATTTCCACCCAGCTGAAATGCCTTAAAGGGCCATTTTCACTGCATTCACGATGACGTGGCACGCAAGCAGCATTTAGATAAATCGTTCCTTGCCGGTCGCGATGCAAAGTGCGGCGATTGCCGGCGCCTCGGCGTAAGCGGTGGTGCATATGACCAAAAACCACTAAGGGCACTGGCCTTTGCTTGCGTATGCGCAGGATTGCTTCTTGAAGATCTTGGTCGCCCCAATCACAGGCAGGGGGCTTCCAGTCTTTTCCACAGAGATCAGCGGCAGCACTGCCAAGGCCGCTGGGTCCGGCGTGGGAAAGCATCACAAGAGGTATTCCGGCCGGAGCACTCAAGGCTGCCTTGATGATTCGGTTGGCGGAATCAAAAAGATTCATAACCCCCCAATGGGATTTAACCGCCTCCGACAGCCTAAATCCACCTCCAGCACTGCCGGGTCTACCACCCACCACCGCTAAGCCGGGGGGATCTAATAAACGCAAACCCCAACCGCAATGCAACTCACCAAGGGCCTGCTCCATGCGACCAAGAGTGCGACCAGAACTATCTTTGGCGGCATCGTGATTTCCGAGCACGCAAGCAACCGGCACATTCAATTTGCGTAGGCGCAGGGGTAGGCGCACATCCCCGTCTGCCAGGTCGCCAACTACCAAAAGGGCATCTGGAGCAAGTTGAGCCATCACAGCATCGTCGTGGTGGTCCCACTGGCCATGGAGATCTCCGGCAATGGCCAGTTTCAGCACAAATGCTCCCTTGTAACTTTCTAGGCTGGTTGCATCCTCCCTCGGCAGGCTCACGCATGTTCGTAAGCAGCGCCCCATGCAGCAACCAAATTCAGCGAATTGCTGCTTTAAAAGATCAGCGCAAAGCTGTAATCCTTGCCCACTACTACCAAGAAGAAGAAATCCAAGACGTGGCCGATTTCATCGGCGATTCCCTTGAGCTATCCCGCAAAGCTGCTGCCACCGATGCAGAGGTAATCGTTTTTTGCGGCGTTCACTTCATGGCTGAAACCGCAAAGATCCTCAGCCCCAACAAAACTGTGCTTCTGCCAGATCTAAATGCTGGCTGTTCACTTGCTGATGCCTGTAGCCCAGATGAATTTGCTCAATTTCGCGCTGATCATCCAGGCCATGTGGTGATCAGCTACATAAATTGCTCCGCAGCAATAAAGGCGCAAAGCGATTTGATCTGCACCAGCAGCAATGCGGTGGCAATGGTGAAATCAATTCCTGAAGAACAAGGAATCCTTTTTGCACCAGATCAAAACCTGGGTAACTGGGTGCAAAAACAAACCGGCCGCAAACTTGTGCTTTGGCCGGGCAGTTGCATTGTGCATGAAACCTTTAGTGAGGCAGCTGTTTTCAAATTAAAAGCCGCCCATCCCAAAGCGGAGCTAATCGCCCATCCCGAATGCCAAAGCCACCTGCTCGATCTAGCTGATTTCATTGGCTCCACCAGCAAATTGCTATCGCACAGCAAAACAAGTACTGCTTCATCCTTCATTGTGCTTACCGAGCCAGGGATCCTGCACCAGATGCGTAAGGCTGCTCCCCATAAGGAGTTCTACGGGGTACCTGGTCTTGATGGCTGCAGCTGTAATGCTTGCCCTTATATGCGTTTAAACACCCTTGATAAATTAGAAAATTGTTTAAAAACTATGGCTCCTGCCATCAATCTTGAGGAAGGCCTGAGGCTTAGAGCTCTAGCCCCAATCAAAAAAATGCTGGAATTAAGTAACTGAAGTGTCCTGCAATGCTGGTGCGAGCTGATTTATTTGCTTATATAACGAAAAGTGTTTGCTTTAGCTGATGGGCAGTAGCCGCAAGAGCAGCACTGAGTTGGCGGCAACAGCCTCTTCAAGGGGTAATAGAGGTTCTGCGCCAAAACCCCATGGCAGAGTTGCGAAAGGGAAGATTGCAGCAAAGCCGGCTAGATCAAAACGCAGAAGCAAAAACGAACAAAAAATCAATGTTTTTAAACGTCGCCTCAGCTGGCTTGGTTGGAGCGCAATCGGAGTGCCCCTTGCCGCCCTCACCTTTTTGGTGGCGATTGCCCCCTCAAGCAACCGTCGAGCACCCGGCAACAATCAAACCAGCCTGGCCAGCCTGAATGCCACAAACGAAAGCTTCCAGTATCTACCCGATAACGATGTTTATGCCCTCAACTTTGATCCGCGCAAGGTAGCTTTCGGCATGCTTGAGGGTTGGGATCGCGAGCAAGAAGCCTTCAACGACAACAAAGCTCTCGCTTTTGTAAGCGGGCCGATGTATGAGCGCTACAACGATCCTGATCAAGAGGTAACTGTTCCCCTCGGCGATATCAAACTTGGCAATCAAATTTGGCGAGGAAGAAACCGAAGCGCAGCCAGGCAGCGCGCCTATATGGGTATCACTCACCAAGGCAAGGTTGACTTTGGTTATGGAGAATTAACTGATGCCAGAGCGGGGGAATACGAAACATTTATTGGTGGTTTGCATTCGCTTTACAACAACATGCAATCTCCCCCCAGTGAATACAAAGGGGCCTACAGCGTGAGCATGGGTCAGCAAATTCGCTATTTCCTGCCCAGGGTGCGCATGGTTTTGGGTTTGCGTAGTGATGGCCGCTTAGAGGTTTTCATGAGCCGCGATGGCCTCACCCTCGAGCAAACCAAGGAGCTCGCACGCAGTAGAGGTTTAGTTGCTGCTTACATGCCTGATCATGCTTCAAAAAGCCGTTTCATTATTCCTGGCGTAAAAGGCTTCAGCGAAGAAGATGCCAATTGGATCAGCGGTGGCGCCACCAGCTTTGTGCACGTGCCTTACATGCTCAAGCTCGAACCAAGATCTTTTCATCTTCAAGGCAATCCTCTGGCAAATATCAACCCCTTGGGAAGGGTCAGCGGTTGCTCAAACCCTCTGGATTGCAGTTTCAAATTGGGCGGCCAGGTGATGGATAAGGCAATGGCAGGTTTAAACCGTTTGATGGAAAAAGGAGTGGTGCCAATTGCCCGCTTGTTTTGGTCGCCATCAAAATCACCAACCGCCTCTCGCCCCTCAAGCGCTGCACCGATGCGAGAACCCCCCATCACCGCAGATCCGGCCCTTGCACTTAATGCAGCTGCAGCACCCCGTATTCCAGAACTCCCTGGAGCAGGTATTGGCTTAGGCACCCCTTCCAATCCGGCATCAATGGCGCCTGATCTACCTGCTCCGGAAAAATACGAATCAGCGCCTGCGATAGCGCCAAGCCAAGCCGTATACGATCCCAATCTTTCGATCACAGCCGGCAGCGAAAATCGCGTAACCCCTGCCCCTCCTGTGTTGCCTCCGGCCTCCCCACCAGCCCCTTAACCAGCTTCAGCGAGCGCTCGCACCACATCTCCACGGGTGAGCACACCCACTGGCATACCCTCTGGGTTTAATACAAATAAGCGCTGGGTTTTACCGTTGTGCAATAGTTTTGCGGCTTTCGGTAAAGGTAAATCAAGGGCACATGTGTGGGGATGGCGATTAATTAAATCAGAAACATTATTTCCTAAAACTTGGTGCACTTCTTTATCCCATTGCAGCGGATTTTTGAGGTAGATCACACTGTCGAGCAAGAGCACATAAGGGCCAGCATCAAAACCACTTTCACGAACCATTAAATCCTGTTCACTAAGTTCCCCCAGCAGCGCACCTTTGGCATCAATTACAGGCAAGGCACTGATGTGATGCTGATTTAGTAGAGCAACTGCTTCCTGCAGAGGGGTAGCTAGTTCCACCGTAAACAATGGGCTTGTCATCACCTCTGAAACCAATCGCTGCATCACCATGAAAACTGTTTCAGCTTGAGGCATTCTGCAGGGCAATGAACCCCAATCTCCTTCGCTCTACAGCTAACGGGCTCACCATTGGCCGCGCCCTATTGGGTTTACCCATGGTGATTGCCCTTGGGCAAGGCCAGGCCAGCCTTGCCTGGATCCTGCTGCTAGTTGGCGGCCTAAGCGACTGGGCCGATGGCTGGCTAGCGCGCCGAGCCGGTGGGGGCAGCATCTGGGGTGCTCAGCTGGATCCTCTAACCGACAAAATTTTTTTATTAGCGCCACTGCTCTGGCTAACTCAACAACAACGTTTACCCCTTTGGGCCCTCTGGCTTTTAATCAGTCGAGAGCTTTTGATCTCAAGTTGGCGTGGCGGGCAAGCCAGCGGTGGAGCCGCCTCAATGGCAGGAAAGGCCAAAACGTTGCTGCAATTTGCGGCTCTACTCTTAATGCTCTGGCCCCAAAGATGGCTGCCACCACAGGTAGTTAGCACAATTCAGGGGCTGGGCTGGTGTTTGTTTTGGCCATCGCTATTGCTTGCTCTTGCTTCCGCCTCGGGCTACCTAAGGCCCAAAAGTAATTAGTTTTTCCACAAGAGAGCATCGGAGCTGCAATCAACTTTTTGATCGGGCCGCAGGCCGTAATCATTTTTAAAGCTATCGGCAAGCCCGGCATCAAGATCAAAACGAGGAGTGAAAGCTAATTCCCGCTCAAGCCGATGCACATCAACTAAGAAGTGATTAAGCCGCAACGGAAATGCCTTGCGCGCCTTGGGATCAAGGCAAGAGGGATCAAAACTGCGCATTTCAACGGTGGAGGGATCCTTGCCACAGGCCCTTGCTGCTGCTGCCACTAAGCCCCTGAAGCTCACCCCTTTACTGCCGGTGCAGTTGTAGATCCGATTTATTGATGCATCTACCTCGAGGCACCGGGCCATTGCCATGGCTAGATCATCCACATGGCCCAATTGAGTGATGGTGGAACCATCACCGGGGAGTGGCACAGCTAAATCCTGGCAAATGCGAGCAAAAAACCAATTTTCAACTGGGTTGTAGTTACCTGGCCCGTAGATGTATGTGGGCCGAAAACTGGTAAAAGGAATCCCTTGCTGCCGCAACCAATCCTCCGTGCAGGCCTTTCCTGCATGGCGGCTGGAGGGATCTAGAGGAGATTCCTCATCTAAAGGCCATAGTTCGCTGTCGGCATAAACGCCAGCGGAACTCACATATACAAAGCGATGGGAGGGGGCGCCGGTGCAAGCCAGCACAGCTTGGCTTTCCTCCATGGTCCTACCAGAACTATCGATGATCACCTCAAAAGCTTGGCCTTGCAGAGGAGCCAGGTCTGCAGCAACGTTGCGATCGCCGCTTAAGTGCAACACTCCAGCGGGAATGGGCTGGCGTCCCCTCGTGAAAAGGGTGAGTTGATGACCAGCTGCAAGTAATTGCTGCACCAAAGGTTTACCGATGAAACGGGTGCCACCCATCAACAAAATGCGCATTCTTGGATCCTCATGACTGGGTTCATCCTCCCTTGGCGAGAATGCCAAAACAAACAAAACCTGCGATGCAAATAATTCCCGCGATCGATCTACTAAATGGCCAATGCGTAAGGCTTCATCAAGGCGACTACGAAAAAGTTACCCATTTCAGTGCAGATCCAATTGAGCAAGCCCTGGAATGGCAGCGGCAAGGGGCGCAGCGCCTGCATTTGGTGGATTTAGATGGGGCCCGCAGTGGGGAACCAATAAATCATCCTTTGGTGAGGCGAATTACAGAAACTCTTGATATTCCGGTTCAACTGGGAGGAGGCATAAGAAATGCCGCAAAAGCGGCAGAACTACTTTCATGCGGGGTTGATCGGATAATCCTTGGCACCGTTGCAGTGGAACAACCCGAGCTGGTGCTGGAGCTGGCCCAGCGTTACCCCCAGCGGGTGGTGGTGGGAATTGATGCCAGAAATGGGCTGGTGGCAACTAAAGGCTGGACGCAGGCAAGCCAAGTGGATGCAACGATGCTTGCTGAAAAATTTAACGGCATTGGTTTAGCTGCTTTGATCTGCACAGACATAGCCACAGATGGAACCCTTGAAGGGCCGAATCTGCAATTTTTACGCTTAATGGCGAAGGCGAGCGGAACCCCAGTAATCGCATCAGGGGGCATAGGCGATCTCACTGATTTATTAAGTTTGTTGCCTCTAGAAGCCGACGGGGTGGTGGGAGTAATCGTGGGTAGAGCGCTCTACGACGGCAAAGTGAATCTGCAGGAAGCAAATTTGGCGATCGGGCCCCAAAGGCTTCAAGACCCGCCATCGCTGAATCCAAATAAAGGCACTTGCTAGCTCCATATGATGGGGCTATGGCAATAAGAACAGCTGATTTAAATGGCGCTTTTCAGATCTGCCGCAGCCGAGGGTTGCGGCTAAGCCGACAGCGCAAATTGGTTCTGGAAATACTTTGGTGCAGTGGCTCACATTTGAGCGCAAAGGAAATATATGAGCTGCTAAATACAAATGGACGCTGCATAGGCCACACATCGGTTTATCAAAATCTTGAATCGCTGCATGCCCACGGAATAATTGAATGCCTCGAAAAGGCCCAAGGCAGGCTCTATGGGCATCGCGCCGATCCCCATAGTCATATCACCTGCCTTGAGAGTGGCGATATTTATGATTTAGACCTAGAACTGCCCAGGGAACTACTCAATTCAATTGAATCTAAAACGGGATTCAAAATCGAAAGCTACAGCCTGCAATTACAAGGTAGGCGAAACTAAATGAATAATGAATCGCTAGATCTAAACAAGCAAAGAATTCTTATAGTTGGGCAACAATGGCAAGCCCAAGCCCTCATAGAGCTGTTCAAAACCAAACACCCAAATTGGCATATAGATTTACAAGCAAGCCTTCAAGAAAGTAATAAATCTAATCAAAACAGAAGTACCAAAAGGTTGCAGCTAATATGCTGGATACAGCAAGATCCTCTGGCGAGTAATGCTCTCAACGAAGAGTTAAAGCAATGGGGATTGCGAGAGCCGGGAACTCCATTGATATTGATAATAAATAACAGCAAGAATTATCAACAGGATTTACTACTAAAACTTAAAGTAGAGGGTTTGCTAGAGCAGCCCAGCTTGGCGGAAATCAGTGAAGCCATAGAGCTTGTACTAAAAGGTGGCAGGGTATTTAGAATCAATCAAGAAGAAAATTTAAATAATACTAGAGCCTATAACAATCAAAAAACCCCTTACAATCAAGGCCTTGGTTGTATTTTATTGAACAGTGGTTTGATGCAAGTAGAACGGGAAATAAATCGAATCCTTCAATGCATTGCAACTGAAAGGGGATCAGGGTTATTTACTTTTGTAATGTACGGACGTTTAAGAGAACTGCGTATGGCCCGCGAAATATTACATTTTATCTGGGGAGGATCCAGCAAAAACGTTCAAATAGAAAATCATGAAAGCAAAGAGAATCTACACATTTGGCTGCCTCAGCGCGGTGGTATTAATTTACTTAGTCAACTTCAACTAAATTTAGCAAACAGCTGTAAAGATTTAGTAGCAGATGAATCGAACCAGCTACTGGCGCTTGAGGCTTTGCTACCAGAGCGGCGCCAAAATTTATTCGAATGCTTGCTAAATGAATTTAAGATTCTTGTTGAGAAAATCTCACTAGAAAAAACAAATATGGAAAGTTCAGTTGTTGACTTATGGCTTAATCAACAACTATTACTCAGACAACGAGCTCTACTTCAATTAGTGGGGCCATACACTCAGATGCCTAAAGAAGGCAGCCTTGTTCGCCTTGCCGACACATTGCTCCAAACCTCTAATCTTCAAGATGAAGATCCGGATCTTTGCTCTCTATACCCTATTTTAATGGCCTTAATTGATGGAAAGCCATTACTCATAAATGGTCAATTAATGGCACCAGACCAGCCTTATGCGCTCTTACATCTACAAACTCTACTTAGCAATTGGCTCCTAAGAAGCGCAGAACGAATCGCTAAAGAAGTTTTGGAAGCATGCAGCGGCTGGCCAGAACTACGCAGAACAATGCTACCCGCAAAATTTCTACCCACTAGAGAATTAGATCGCTTACGCAATCGGCTTAATTCAATTGAACGTTGGCAAAGTTTATTTGTAAGACCTGTTGCTATTTATGAAAGTAAAAGGACTCTCTACACAATACGTGCCGGTAAATGGTGCTCCCAAGTTTTAATAGAACCTCGGGATCATGAACTAAAAACACTCAGCTGGTGGCAACAGGCGATCACAATTCTTTTAGAAGCAAGAGACGCCCTAGCACCGCAACTTGAAATCCTTATCAACCGCATTGGCACATTAATGGTGCTTTTATTAACAAGGGTGTTGGGACGTGCGATCGGACTTATTGGTAGAGGTATTATGCAGGGACTAGGTAAAGGAATTCAAAACTCGGCGCTTAGCGGCGATAAACTCTAAACCAACATTTCAGAATTTCTAATCATGCAAAGCAACAAGCACAGTGTCTTAAATGCAACATATGCTTTAATTCTCTCTTTTCTATTATTCTTAGCAGCTCCACCATCTGCTATCGCTGATATTAATACCAACAGCTATGATGGGAATATATTTGCGCTATATGCCGGCAATGGCGCTTTAGTTCCACCAAGCACAAGCCTAGAAGAGGCGGTGAAATTAAAAAAACCAATACTGCTTGCATTTTATTTAGATGATAATAATTCAAGCAAACGTTTCGCTCCTTTACTATCAGATTTACAAGGTAGATGGGGCAAAGATGTTGAATTAATTGCACTTCCAAGTGATCCATATAAAGTAGATCCCAGTGCTCCTAATACTTCTCCAAATCATTACTGGAATGGGATGGTACCACAAATTGTAGTGATAGATGCTTCAACAAACGTACTATTTAGTGGGCAAGGAAATATGAATGAAGCCGAAATTGAACAGGCACTTGCTAAAGCAACCGGCCGCTCAGCAGGTAATGAACCAAGGAGTAAGCGTAGCTTTAATGAATACAATAGTGAATTTAGCTCTTAAGGCTTTAGTTAAATGAACTTGCCTAAGAATACATCACCAAAATCATCATTAAATACATGCTCGCCAAGGCTTTCAAGTTCAGAATCACTGCGCCCAGCTAAGCGATGCAGATGATGGCGAACAACAGTTGCCTTACTTAAGTCATGGCCACTATTAGCCGCCAACTTAATTAATTCAGCATGGCTGCGGGCAGCTCGCACCTGATCGGAAAGTGCTTGACTTTTACGAGCTTCTGCCAAAAAGAGGTCGAGATTTGCTTGGCTCATCTAAAGAGTGCAAATTTACAGGTCTGTTCTAGCAAGCGCAGATTAAATTGAATGTAATATTGACGAAATCACCAAATTTCCAATTCACTTTTAGCTGTGGTGTAGATGGAATCAGCATGGCCAAAATCTAGATCATGGGTTTTAGCGATAGCAAGCAACTCCTCTAAATCAGCAGATTCAAGCTTTTCTTGCAAACCAGGATTTGCTTTTACTTGCTCAATAAAACTGGATACAACTGGAATAGGATCTCCAACTGGTGCAGTGCTATTAGGAGCTGTACCCCATAATTCCATGGAATGCTTAGCACGGGCATATAAATCATGAGCATGACCAAATTGAAGATTATGCTCTTCTGCAATCAACAAAAGCTCAGCTAAATTGGCGGATTCCAGCCTGGCTTTCAGAACGTTATCGTTAGAGAGTTTGGCTACGAACTTAGCAACTGTTTGATCAGCCATGGGTAAAAGAAATCTGCATTAGGTGTAGCACAAAAAAAGCCACCTTTAGAAGGTGGCTGGGGAATTAGCGCTAATTCAAGCACTAATTTAAAAAGGAAATTTTTACCTGGCATCGAGCTATTTTTGCAGGGGGCTACCCCCCAACTATCGTTG
>Ga0247844_1000365_pt1 | contig 97398 bp, 81 predicted proteins | sample LaCtaG_FD_192421 | JGI IMG/M metagenome (GOLD analysis project Ga0247844, IMG submission 192421) | Freshwater microbial communities from meromictic Lake La Cruz, Castile-La Mancha, Spain - LaCruzMarch201714.5m_1 | ecosystem: Environmental > Aquatic > Freshwater > Lake | place: Spain: Castile-La...
CAATGACTTCTTCGCGATCGATTTCAAAGTTAATTCTTTCATAAAATGTAACGGCAGGATTCTTACGGTTAACATTTAATACTATTTCGCCCATTTTGGAGTCGTTGGCTAGTTGCTTGGCGCGTTCGACTAATGCCTTCCCAATTCCTTGTTTGGATGAATTAGTATCCACGTATAATTTGTGTATTTTCATTTGGCCTTGAGAAGGATGATTATTTTCAAAGGTAATGAATCCAAGAAGGCGGTCTTTTTCAAAATAACCATAAAATTGATGTCCTGCATCGAAATCTCTTTCTAATCGATTGGTTGAATACATTAAGTTTAACATGTAGTTGATTTGTCCTTCCGAGATAATCGATTTATACGATATTGGCCAAATTAAGTAAGCAAGATCCTTAACGAGTGAAAGTGCTGTTCTTTGAATTTTGGAAATATTATTTTGCAAAACCTATTAATTTTTGATAAATAGATCTTGCTCTATACGTGAATTAACTAGAAGTCTAATCCAGTATTTACCAGGTGCTAAGTCACTAACATTTATCTTTCCATCACTAATTCTTTTCGGAATAACAATACCGTTTTCCGTAATTACCTCACAGCTTGTTGGTAATTCATCCACTATGGTAAAATACAACTCTTTTTGCACAGGATTTGGATACACTGACCATGATAAATTGCCTGTGATGTTTCCAGTACCTAGCATGGAAAGTGCCATTTTTACGGCTTGATATCCATTTATTTTTCCCGCTCCCCAAATTGGGCTTCCTCCCGGTGGAATGACACCTGTGAAATTATCTGTTCTGGCTGTTTCCATGATAATTTGCTTCACTTGACTTGCCGATAGATAAGGATTTGCTTCTAAAATTAAGGCGGCGACTCCTGCTACCATTGGCGAGGACATGGAGGTGCCAGAAAATTTCGCAAAATGGTAGGTGTTGTTATTAAATGTTATGTTGGCTACTGAGGTAAAAGGAGAATCAGTAAAGGAAGATATTGCGGAAACGATTGCTACACCAGGTGCCGCAACATCAGGTTTCATAACGCCATCGTAACGGGGCCCCCGACTAGAAAAGGAAGCAATTCCTCCACCAACATAATTCCCGCCGCTTGTTTGATAACTAGTCGCATAGGCCGCCACACTTATAACATCATCGGAACAAGATGGCTCACTGATACCATTGTTTGCATCTCCTGAAATTGTACCACTTCCACCAGTTAAGAATCCCATTCCCCAATTCCCTACGTCGTTCGATAATTCGGTAACATTCCAATAATGAACAGTGCCTGAATCGGCTTGCGATTTTAGTAAGATCCTCAAGCTTGTATTGGTGTTCTTTACGCGTAATCGCATTTGCGGTTTGCCATTCAATGGATGAGAAGCATCAGCGGAGATATTATATCTAATTGTGTCATTTCCAGTAACCAAAAAGGTATCGATGTAGTTGTTTGTATTTAAGGTACTATAAAACGGACTTTCAATCAAGGTTGAGTTGGATGAGTTTGTCACAATGATGCCATTAGAGAAATGGTGATTTGGTTCTCCCCACGCATGGATACTTTGCCCCCACATATTCGGGTTAGATGAGTAGGGGTAGAATTCCACCCTCGATTTCATTAGGTCATTATTGAATACTTTCTTGATATGGAAATTTACGTTTCCATTGTTTCCGCCTGAATTTGAAAAAACAACACCTAGCGCTGAATAAGCAGAAATGGCTTGACTTAATAATGAATTACCATCCAAGGTTCCGAAGTGATATAAACCCCAACTCATATTAATAACCAATCTTTTTCCATCTGCTTGTGCTTTTTGATACATCCATTCCCAAGCATCCAGCACCGCCGATTCATCGACAAGGAAAGTTACAAAAAGAAAATTAGCCTCGTAAGCAACGCCTCGGTAGTTTGTTCCTCCGCCACTTCCACCTGCAATTGACGCGACATGGGTACCATGAGTAGAATGACTATAAATATTGGCCGTATCGGTTTGAGCCGCCAATAAAGATCCGATTGTATTGTACTCAGTTCCGTAGGAAAAACCTTGTGGGGCAGGACCACTTGTTTTGAATTGGTCCCAAGCAGCAATAATTCGTGTTTGATTGAGCGCTGTGTCATAGAAAACAGGAGAGGTATAATCAAATCCCCAATCTGTTACTCCGATATAAACATTTTTTCCTGTGTATCCTTGGGGTAAATTAATGCCAGCATGAACGCTATCGACATGCATATCGTTAATTGCTTTGTCTAATTGATGATTAATTCTAGCGGCAATTTTTAGGTGATCGATTCCTTTAATATATTGGATTGAAGCAAGGTCATCTAGTTTTATTTTTAAGCTCACCACTGATGCAATTGGAGAGCCAACGATCATTCCATTCTTTTGAAAATAGGACTTGTCGAATTCGTTGTTTATTTTCCCGATGAATGATAAATACCAATTATTATTGATTTTATTAATGGGGAAATAGTTTACTATTTCGGTTGACTTCGATTCGCTTATTTTTAAACGTTCACTTGAAATTAATTTAATATCAGTCCGGTCACTTGCACTTAAACGTAGTTGAGCAAAAGATGTGGAATATCCAACAATAAAAAGCACTATAAGTGAAAGTAATAATTTCATATCTCCCAAAAATAGGTAATTAATCGTTTAGAAAGAAAGACTTTTGAATTAGAACTCTATTTTTTTTTAACAATGATTGCTTCAAAACTTGAGAATGATCTATACGGTTTCAAATAAATCCTTTGTTGGTTTCCGAACTTTTGCCAATCCTGCTAGATTATCTTCGGTGCTTCTATATCCAACAGCTAAGAGAAGCACACTTTGTAAATTTTTTGATGTTAAATCAAGTGCTTCATCAAAGGATGTTTTATTAAATCCCTCCATTGGAGTAGCATCAATTCTAAGGTTAGCGCAGGTATGCATGATGTGACCTAAGGAAATATAGCCTTGTTTTGCAGTCCATTCGCATAGTTCTTCCGCACTAAGTTTTGCGAAGGAAGCGTCCATATTTTGACCAAATTTACTGAGGTCTTCCAATGGTATATTTCTTGTTTCACTCATTAAGGAAAGATACTCACCAACCATATTTGGACTTATATTACGATAGGAGCAAATAACAATTAAGTGAGATGCATCTGTTATTTGCGGTTGGTTATAAGCAAGAGGAAGGAGTTTCTCTCGCATACTTTTATCATTAACAACTATATATTTTACGGGTTGAAGACCATACGAACTAGGTACAAGTCGCAGTGATTCGCAAATAGTTTCAAAATCTTCCGTTGATATTTTCTTTTCTGGATTGAACTTTTTTGTTGCATAACGCCAATTCAAATCGTCAATAATTTTATTATTCATATTCTAAAATATCATGGGCACCTCCACAAGAAGCAGGCGGCCTGGTTGTATATTATTAATGTGTATTGTTTCGCATTCTGAAATGCCCAGGGCATCTCTTTTGTTTAGTGTATGTTCACCAATTTCATGTTGCCCTTCAATCGCCATGATATAAACACCATTAGTTGGTAAATGAAGCGCGTAATTTATGGTATGTTGGTGCGATAGATCAACAATTGAAATCCATGCATCTTGATGAATCCAAGTACCGGCATCTTCCTTGTGGGGTGATACAAGTTGCAGTATGGCATCCTTCGCGTCAGCTATATCGTAGTTAATCTGGTCATAACGTGGCTCAACATTTTGTTTATTAGGAAAAATCCAAAGCTGAAAAAGATTAATTTTTTCGTTGGCACTATCGTTTATTTCACTGTGATAAATTCCTTTTCCAGCACTCATTACTTGTACTTCACCTGAATGGATAACTTCAGAATGTCCCATGCTATCTTGGTGACGTAATGCTCCTTCCAATGGAATAGTAATGATTTCCATGTTTTCGTGGGGATGTTCCCCAAATCCATTTCCGCCTAAAACGATATCATCGTTTAGAACTCGCAAGGCTCCAAAATTCATTTTTTCGCGGTTTTGCCAAGAAGCAAAACTGAAGGAGTGCTTTGCTATTAACCAGCCGTGATTGGCATGCCCTCTTAAGTTTTCTGGATGAAATATAGTTTTCATAATTTAAAAACACAAAATTACTTAGAATGTTTATAATCAAGGATGGAATTTGAGTTATTCTTTAAGGCTTTGTCTCCGCCCCGGCGGAAAAAATCGGACTTACAATTGGTTTTTTCTTCGTCTCGATTGGCAAAAGAGAGGATAAAGAAAATTTTGAGACCTTAGCGATTCCGAAAAGCGCTTGTCGTTTGATAAGCTTTGCTTATCACTCTTTTCGTGTATCGGTCGATAAGAAATTTTCGCCGAACGGCTTCAATCGAGAATTGATTTTTTCGTTCTTTTGTATCAAGACAAAAGGACAAGGTATATAGTGTCCGATTTTTATCGGACACCAATTTTTCTATAATTCAATACGGATTGTTAATAGTTTTTCGATATCCTTCCGTTTTGTCCCAAAATAAATAACGAAATTCGTTTTATGGTATTAAGTAGATTTTGGTTAGCGATTTTTATTTCATCAATTGCATTTGTGCTAATTGGATTATTCACTTCAAATAATTATTCCATTGATTATATCTTGAACGGTAAAAAATCCGATCCTGTTTTAGTTGGGGAGAAATACCTCAATCAACTACCAAAATATATACTAGATAGTATTCAAAGGGCACCCGATCAAACAATGGTTATTAATATTAATACCGCTGACGCTGATACCGTTTATTGCTTAAAAAACAAGTCCGTCCAAGTATATTCAGGTCTTCAAAAATCCGATGGACTATTACCAACATGTAAGAATACCCTGGTAGATATCATTTTGCCATTGGTCGCCTATTTGGCATTTTTCTGTGGCATCATGCAGTTGTTAATCGATTCTGGGGCCTCCGAAAAATTAGCGAAAAAATTAAGTCCTTTGTTCGTGATTGTATTTCCAACTATACCAAAAAATCACGAGTCAATTTCATACATGACACTTAATTTTGCGGCAAATTTCTTAGGCTTGGATTCGGCAGCCACGCCATTTGGATTAAAAGCAATGCAAAGTTTACAGGAGTTAAATCCGGATAAAGACCGGGCGAGTGATGCGCAGATTATGTTCATGTGTCTCCACGCTGCTGGTTTAACATTAATTCCAACCTCTATCATTGGTTATCGCGCTGCGGCTAATGCTTCGAATCCGGCAGATGTTATGTTGCCATGCATCATTACTTCTTTAATCGGAACAATAGCAGCTTTTCTAATTGTTGGAATTCGTCAGCGGGTAAATTTTAAAAGTGCCGCCTTGATCGTTGGATTAATGGGGCTTATTTCTGGTGTTATCGGTCTTTTGTTTTACATCAATCAATTGGATTTAATTTCAAAAAATTATTTTACCGGTAATCTTTCTGGCATCATGTTATTAGGAATTATTGGTGTCACATTGATTTTTTCATTGATAAAGGAAAAAGAATTTAAATTGAAAAGCACGACCGTTTTTGACTCTTTTGTTTCGGGTGCTCATAATGGCTTGAAGACGGGTGTAGTTATTTTTCCTTACGTTCTTGGAATGTTGGTGGCCATTTCATTGTTTAGAAACAGCGGGCTCTTTGAAATTATCAGTAATGGAATTACCTATTTATTTTCTATGATGGGTGTTGCCAATGAGGTTACCTCCTCGTTACCTGTTGCCATGTTAAGACCTTTTAGTTCAGGAGGCTCCCGTGGTTTCATGATTGATGCGATGCATAATTTTGGGCCGGATTCGTTCACTGGAAGATTGAGTTGTATTTTTCAGTGTAGTGCAGAAACAACCTTTTACGTGATTGCGGTTTATTTTGGCGCCATAAATGTGAAAAACACACGATATACCCTAGGCACCATGCTTTTGGTCGATTTAATATGTGTTATCGCCGCAATTTTTGTAGCCACATGGTTTTTCTAATGGAAGCGTATGTTTAGTTTTTTTAGACGAAAGAAAAAAACTCCTAAGGCGACAAAACCGATGGAATTGAAGCCAATTCAATATGATCCCAAAGTAATTTTAGCGTGGGCAAAAGCGATTGAAGGAGATCGAGTGATTCAATTAGGACTAAAAGAAAATGGATATCCTGAGTTGTTTCACGCCACTGAGGCTATTTTTCTTAATCAAGATTCCAGGGATTGGCTAATAGCGAATGGTTACGGACAACTGATGGCGATGGTGAATGCTGCTGAAGGTTTAACGGATGCTTGTGAATGGTTAGCCATTCATAAATTTGAATTATTGTTTCATATCGCTAGGGCAGTAGACCATTACCCAGAAAGTTGGGATTGGCTTAAAAAATTTGCTACGCCTGATTTATTCATGTTGGCAAAAAGCATTCAGTTTATCAAGGATAAAATCGAAGAAAATCACGGAGATATTCACTCCATGGGCAAGGATTTATAAGCCATAAAAAAAGCCCGCCGAAGCGAGCTTTTAAGAAATTTGTAACTAATTATATCTTCGTCACCTTTCCAGTTAATAGTTCTCCTGAAACAGTGGTTACTGTATAAAAGTAGATTCCATTAGGTAAAGTAGAGATATTAATGCTACTCTCTGTAGTGGAGGTTGCAAATTTACCATCCATTCCTACTAATACAACAGAACTAATGGCTTCACTCGCTTCAAAATTCACGATGTCTGAACTTGGATTCGGGTAAACATTGATTTCCGCAGTCAACTCTGTAATTGAGTTTACTGCACCAATAGAGATATTATCTAACCAAAATTGATTATTAGGTAAACCTGTTCCAGCTCCAAATAAATAAGCCGCAGAGGTAGATGCAATGATGATAAGTCTATTTGCTGTACCAGCGCCAAATTGCTGAAAAGGAAGGGAAACAGATGTCCAAGTATTAGAAGTTCCAGCGTAATAACCCAAGGCTTGAAACATAACCACATCGTCCATGTTGCCGGCTCCCATGGTATCAGAGAATTGTGCAACTATCACACAAGTGTCACCCATTACAGCTGTATGTTTTTCAGCAAACATTAAGGGTTGCGAACCTGCATTGGGAAAGGCTCCATTCATCACTTGTTGCAAGAGACCTGGGATGGTATCTGATGGCGACTGAATAGCAGCGGCTACCATTGGATCAACTATAGATCTTAATTTAGCAGACTGCAAACCTGCAAAAGGCGAAGCAGTTTCCATGGTGTAAAGGCCTTGACCCCATCCAGGGCTATCGGTGGCAATTCCAGGAAGTAATTCCGTCGCTGTTGCTTCGAAGTTACCATTCACAACATTTTGGGCACTCGCAGAAGCGATAAGTCCCAAGAATCCAAAAGAAAGTAAAATTTTTTTCATAGTTTTTGATTTAAGTTTGAGTAAATGTAGTAATTAATTGTGGATCTATTACTTAGTTGGTTTTTTCATCATTTACCATGAACTAAGGTATAATTCAAAAAAAATAAGGGTGTAAAATTAGTTACACCCTTATTTTCATTATTATTAATTACCTCGATTATTGATAGACAAGGTCTATGCAAGGAAGCGCAAAATTAGCCATGGGACCTCCATTTCCATAGAAATGTGAACTCGTAATTTTTAAGGCACCTTGACTAATTGGAAATTGAATAGCTAAATTTCCAGGCTGGTAAAGTACCCTACCAATTGTTTGTGTTATATATATCGGCCAGTTCGCCTGAATTCTATTCACGGTGTACGTATGATTTGGCATTAATGATAAAGGAGGGATGCTCATGTAGGACATTGCCAAAGAATCAAATAATGAACTTCCGCTAAATAAAACTGCGTTGGACACGCTATCTCTAATTTCAATTAGATAGGGTATTTGTGATAAACCGGCGCAGCTTTGATAGCCGATTGAACAAACGGTTTTGGGGGTATTTACTTCAAACGAATAGGAATGTACCTCGGCATCAACAAAATTCATGTCTGTTAATTGTTGTTGTTGGGAGGTGTTGGAATAAAGGGATAAAAATTCAGGTGTGGCACCGGTACAAGGTGTTTTAGAAGTGCCAATAGGATCTTTTTTGCAACTAGCAACGAGGAAACCAATCGCACAAATCATGACAATCATTTTTTTAACATTCATAATTATAAATTAGGGGGTTAGTAGTTGCACAAACGCTCTACTATCTTTTTTGTTGTTTGAGTGGGGATATCTTCTCTCGTCCGTTTCGTGTCTCTCGACTACGCTCGATTCACTTAAAGGGCATCGAGTGGAGTCGAGATGCGCTCGATTTGCTTCTCTCGTCCGCCAAGGCGGACAACCACAGCAAGCTGTGCCCACTCGATAAGCTTATTGGAAGCTAGCCGAGTGTTCTGACCAAGGGTAAGAATGTCCGCCTAGTTGGACGAGGCTAGCTGTGCCGGGTATAAATGTCAAAAAAATAGATTATATTAATAATGTAAATACAAAGTTGTACTTTGGATTTGTAATGTAAATACAAAGTTATAGTTTGGATTATATTTAATATTTTTATAGTTTTGTATAAATATTAGGCAATGGATTTAATAAGAAAGCAAGTTTTTATAGATAATGATGGACAGAGTATATTTTTCTGGGGTGCTCGTCAAACAGGGAAAAGTCATTTACTTAAAATACTCTTTCCTGAGGCATTAGTATTCGATTTATTACTTTCAGATGTATATAAACGATTGATTACAAATCCTGAATACATTCGAGAAACAATTTTAGCTCAAGAAAAAAAACTTGTAATCATTGATGAAATTCAGCGCATTCCAATTTTATTAAACGAAGTTCATTGGCTAATAGAGAACCATGCTATCCAGTTTGTATTAAGCGGTTCAAGTCCTAGAAAAATTATTCGTTCAGGAGAAAATTTATTGGGTGGAAGAGCATTAAAATATTCATTATATCCACTATGCTACAAAGAAATTCCAAATTTTGACTTGAACAGAGCACTAAATAATGGATTGCTTCCAAGACATTATTTATCAAAAAATCCAAAACGATTAATTGCTTCTTACATAGGTAATTATCTACAAGATGAAATTGTCGCTGAAGCTAAGATTAGAAACGTTGGTGTATTTTCAAAATTTTTACACGCCGCTGCATTTAGTCAGGGTGAAATGGTAAATTATACAACTATTGCCGCAGATTGTGGTGTTTCTGCAATTACCATAAAAGAATATTTTCAAATCTTGGAAGACACCTTGTTGGGGTATTTTATCCCTGTTTATCAACGAAAGCCAAAACGACGTGTAGTGAAGACGCCTAAATTTTACTTTTTTGATGTTGGCGTTGCAAATAATTTACTACATAGAGGAAGAATAGAAAAAGGAAGTGAATTATTTGGGCATGCTTTTGAGTCCTTTATTTTTCAAGAGCTAATCGCTCACAAGCACTATTCAGGTTTAGAATACTTGATTTCGTATTGGAGAACAGCGACACAAATTGAAGTGGATTTTATCTTAGGATTCAATGAAGTAGCTATAGAAATAAAATCATCCGACAATATTACATCAAAACACCTATCAGGATTAAAAGCTTTCAAAGAAGAATATGAAGTAAAAAAAGCGATTGTAGTGTGCACAGAACCCTTGCCAAGAATAGTAGATACAATTCTGATACTTCCCTGGAAAGATTTTTTAGAAAAATTGTGGGCTGGTCAGATTATTTAAAAACAAAAGTGGCTTAGATCTTCCGTTTATTTTTAAAAGCGGAGTCTAGAGGACCGGAATCGATTTACTAACCAAGCTGCGAAAAAAGCTTATCGAGCTGTGCCCACTCCATAAACTTAATGTAACCAATCCTACAGACCCAATGTAAATGTGATTGAATTATCCCTTAAAAATCGGCAACTTTTTTCAACGATTACTTAATAATCATCACATCTACTCGGCGGTTATCTTTTCGTCCTAGCGGTGTGTCATTGGAGGTTTTTGGTTGGGTTTCACCAAAATGTTTGATGATAATTCGGTCAGTATTAATTCCGTTCATTATCAAGAAGTCTTTAACGGCATTTACCCGATTTTTAGAAAGTCCAACATTGTATGATTCAGCACCTGTGGCATCGGTATGTCCTTCCAAAGAAAGCTTGAATGTTGGGTTGGCTTGGAGTAAATTTACCATACTCTCCAATTCTCCAAAACTTTCTTTTTTCACTAACGATTTATCAAATTCAAATAAAATGGTCTTCGATACGGAACCTGATATTACTTCTGTTTCAGGAATTGTTTTAGTTACGGAATTATCAATGATGAGCGTATCAATTTTGTATTCTGTTTTGGTAATAAATACGGTGTCAACACTATGAATTTCACGATAGATAGTATCTATTTTAATTTTGGATATTTTGGGTGTTTTTTCGGGACGACAAAGGGTTATTTTTAGTATCAATTCATGCGATCCTGAACTGTAAGATGCCATATTTGCCATAGGCGCTTCATACGCATAACCGAACATGTACCTGTCTTTTAATGTAATACCAATTCTTCCAATCAAGCCAACTTGCGTACGATAACCAATGCCTACATTCAGAAATTTATTGTAAGTAGCACTTGCGTTAATGTCTGCTTGGAGTACGTGATTAATTCCTTTTAAAAATACGGATGGCTTAAGATCCCATTTATTAGTAAGAATGATGTTATAAGCGGCATAGCCTGTAAAGTGTCTTCGCAATCCATAACCTGTGGTATTCAAATATCCAAAATTTGATGAGGTATGTAAAACTTGTTTGGTAGAGGCAGCCAATTCTATATTTTCAAATGTATATAGTATCCCAAGATCTGTATTTACCGCACCAGCCGATTGATTTCCTCCATTAACGATGGGATCTAGGGGATCAAAAACGATGGCGGTAGATGGATTTAATCGGTATTGATTGTAGCCAATGGATAATCCAGCTCTAAATCTATGCTCTCCTAACTTCATTCCGTATGACAGGGAACCAAGGCCAGAGAATTGCTGCAACATGCCAATTTTATCTATCAACAGTTGACCACCGATTCCAAAACGTTGTCCTAAAGAAGTGGATAGGTTAATCATACTTGTGGCCGGTGCACCATCTACTTTTACCCATTGATTTAAATGGGATACAGCAATTTGTGTGCAATTATTGAGTCCAGCATAGGCAGGATTGACAGCGTACATGTTGTAGCCATACAAGGTGGTTTGTGGCATTTGTTGTGAATAAGTAACCGCCGAAATACTTACCAATAAAAACAAGGTTAATTTTTTCATGATTGCTTATTTTTTTAACCGTAATAGATTAATAGATCCTGAATATTTTTTGTCTTGACAATTTATGGAATAGAAGTAGACGCCATCAGGTAATGCATCGCCTTCTTTTGTTCCGTCCCATTCGTTATGGTAATCCGTTGTTTCATAAACGGGCTGTCCCCATCGATTGTAGATGGTAACCGTGCAACCAATAATCAGGTTTGGATTTTCAATTTGCCAGGTATCATTTTGACCATCACCGTTTGGTGTTAGTAAATTGCTAATTTCAAAATCTCCTGCACAGGTAATAATTGATAATTCCAAGGTAAGGATGGAATCACATCCATTTGCATCACTAATTGTATCATGATAAATACCGCTCTGATTCAATTGCTGTCCTGCAAAACTATAGAAGCCATCCTCGCAGATGTTTTCAGCAATGTAATTTACGGGTGCAGCGTCAATTAGTAAGGCAAGAATGACAAGGGAGTCACAACCTGTTGCTGTTGTTAATGTGTCTGTGTATAAACCATCTTGTGTCAGTATAGTTCCGTTCAAATTATAAGTACTTCCTGCACAAATATGAATGGTTTGTTGGCTCGTAATTATTGGGTTAAAGAAAATACCTGTGGTGATGATGCTATCGCAACCTGTTGCGGTAAGTACAGTGTCCACATAGATTCCGGCAGAAGAATACGTATTTCCATTTACGGTATAAGATCCTCCAACGCACAAATTAATTTGTTGATTTACGGGAATAATCGCTGGATAGAGTGATAAGTTGGTGATGATAATACTATCGCAACCAAGTGGAGTAATAAGGCTATCGATGTAAACTCCCGGTGTAGTTTGAAGTTGACCTGCCAATAGTGCGCTGGTTCCTGCACAAATAGCAAGTGAGGCATTATTTATGGACGGTGTACATGGATTGAAACATCCGCTTGCATCAAAGGTGTAGTTTTGGGTACAAGCACCATCATCAATTACAACGGAATATATGCCTGCAATTCCTGCTGTGTAGTTTATTACTTGATTTGGGTTCACACTACCTGTTTGCGCCACATTTCCAAGTGGATTGGTAATGGTGTAGGAATACGCTTGATTATTCATGTAGCCTGCCATTCCTCCTGAAGCGGAAAATGAAACGGTACAGTTGACATTGTTATAATTAAAATTAGCGGTTAAGCTTTGTAGAAAGACCACTGGTATGCCTGTTTCAACTGTGGCAGTTTGACAATCAAATAGCCCCCAATTTGAGCTGATGTCTCCAGCAGGAGATAAATAATAAATGGTATTGAAGAGTGGATTTCCAAATGATCCTGAGCCGTTCCCATTGTTGGTAATGAAACCATTATTGCCCTGTAAGGAATCAATATAGGTAAAACCGGAGTTTTGTATCGGATTTGGTAAGGGTTGTGTTTGATGTAAGACATAACCGGGTGTCAAACAAGCAGGAAGTGATGCCGTCGAAACACCAATTCCATTGAGCATAATGCCAGGGGTAAGATCGTCCCCAAAACAAACAAATGCGGTATCTCCCGTGGTAATGTCGACATAATCTCCATTAGAAAGATTGGCTAAAATGTCCCCCGCATCACTTTCAAGTTCCTGAATGTATTCAATAATATATTGGCCTTCATCTCCAGGTGAACCACCATCTATTTGAATCGCATAAATTTTCCCGGAATCCAAACAACAAATTGATTCTTGGTGACCATTGTAATTAGCTGAACCTGAAATCAACGGGGTTATTGGTGGCGTATAACGCGTTCCATTTACCGTGTAAGTAGCTGGTTGAAGTCCTCCGTAACAATTTACTCCATTCAGTAATTCAAATACATTGAAACGCAATAAATTCATTCCAATATACGCGCGGATGCTCAATTCAACTGCTCCTGATGGCGGTCCAACGAAATAATGCCATACCGTTTGATTGGCACAATTGTTTGGATTTGGATTTATGGCTGGTTCACCTGCCAAGTATTCGCGACAAGCCAATACATTTGATCCAGCTACCGCTTGAAATGTTGGGTTGGTACCGGCTGGAATTACTGGAACCTCATACAAAGTATCCTGTATAGTCAAGCATAAAATGTCGTTCCCAGGAGGATTTAAAGCGGGATCTGAAACCGAAGGATCGAAAACCCACGCTTTAATGTTTTGAGGGCTAAGGGGGGTAACATTATCGGAAGGGTCAATCATTCCATAATATTTATAACCAGGTTCTAAGCATCTTGCCATAACGATCGCACTTGGATCACCACCAAGAAAACTATTGGTTCCTCCTTCATCTGAATCGATGAATTTTAGGTTGGCACACAGGTAATCGTTTGGTACGCCTGGTCCAAATTGCTTATCAAATCCGAATACAGCTCCACTTTCACCGTAAAGTGCGTTTTGATAATCCCCTTCAAAGGATATTCTGCCTTGATTTGGCGCGATGAAATTTACCCAAACACTTTCGTTCATTACTGGATTTCCACCTGCAATGTGCTGGTAATCATATGCGTGGTACTCATTCGGGTTGGCAGATGTGTGTTGTTGTCCTGTTTCACCAGCAGCATTCCCACCATCAAATGCACAGCCAAAATTTAAGTTGGCAGTCGGAGGATTATTTTGACTAGAAGAAATAGGATTTGTAGTAAAGTTCACTGTGTTAGATAAGCAAGGAATGTCTTCTAAATCGGGAGCTCCTCCGCCTAAACCATTCACTCTTAATTGATAATAACCGTGATCATTAACGTCATCCGAAGTTACTTGAATATAATAGGTCTCACCGGGAATTAATTTTTGATACGAGATAAAAGGAATAGGGTCACAGGCATCAAATGTAATATCACTTTCAGGATCTAGTCCCAATAAATCGATACCATCGGAGTAATCAACGTGTGAAAGGTATTCAAATTTATCTTTTAGTAGGACATTTGTCACCGGATGAATACCTGTTGTACAGGTTAAGCCGTCTGCTGCATGATAGATTTCAACGTACGTCCCAATGTCTGTTCCAGCTAAATCGGTCGTAACTTGAACAGAACCGCTAGCAGGAGCCACAAATTTAGCCCATGCAGACCCTGCGTTTTGAACGTCACTCGCAGCAGGCTCATTAACTTCAAGGGTAGAATTACACCAACCTAAGGCATAGGTAGTGTTTAGCGCTAATAGATTAGCATTGCAAATATTATCATCTAAATAACTTACGACAATTGGTAATCTTTCAACGGATAAGTTAATGCGATACTGCTGATTACATCCTGCATCATTGCTATTAGCAATGAAGGTATAATTAAATATACCCGCAGCAAGTGGCACTGCCATGCTTACATTTTGCATCCCTGTTTGTCCATCAGTTAAGCCTAAAATATCGTAGTTACCTGCATCATCATTTTCGTAAGCTTCCCAAGCAAGATTGATTAAGGTCGGTACATCGGTAACACAGATATATTCTCTATCAAAAAATAATCCATCATTGGGAGAGAATCCTCCGTTGGGAGAAGACATGGTGTAAGGGCCATTGTCATTATTTTTGTACCCATAATTAAAATTAAAGATACCAAATAATGCAGGGTTATTATTGGTTAATCCGATGGTGTTATCTGTCGCCGTGAATTCCCAAACAAAATCGCTATTTCCCAAGAAAAGCCCATCACAATCCACATTATTCAATGTTTGAACGGAGACTACTCTTACTTTAATAGTGGCTTGAGCGAAGAAATATTGGTTGAAGAAGAAGAGTACGGCAAGAAAACTAAAAACTACAATTTTCATAAATTCAGCATTTTTAATTGGCTAAGATAGAACAAATGAGTGGGATTAATAAATCCAAAATACTAAATTTTTAACCCCATATGGGGTTAAATCTTTTTAACGCTGTATGAAATCCAGCGAAAAAACATAAAACAAATTCCTTTTTGGCATGTATTTTTAGTTAAAATCATGACAAAAAGATTTTGTGGTCAGAAAGCCAATCAGTTAAATAAAAGTATGGTAGGCTACCTAATTAAGGTGATGTGACCTGTAACCTGGTGTTCAAGATTGTCTTTATCAATCCAACTAAGGACATAAGCATATACGCCAATAGGACAATCGTCTCCTTTATATTTTCCGTCCCAACCTTCTCCATAGGAATGAGTCACTAACTCTCCCCAACGGTTGTAAATTAAAAATTCAAAGGATTTCACATTCATTATTATGGGCATCCATATTTCATTCAGCTCATCTCCATCCGGAGTGAATGAATTAGGAGCATAAACGCTAACTAAATCACAATCGATGGTATTAACCAACAAATTAATTGTTGAATCGCAACCGTTATCTGCCACCAATGGAAGTTGGTAAGAACCCGAAAAATAGATGGTGTCTATTCCAAAAATAATTCGATCTCCTAAACAAATGGTGTCTTGAATGAAAACTTCATAGGTGTCATTTAAAAACAAGGAAAGGACTAAAACAGAATCACACCCTTGAACGGTGCTAATCGTATCAAAATAGACCCCTTCGGTATTGTACGTAGTGCCATTGAAGGTGTAAGAACTTCCATTGCAAAGTCGTACCTCTGAATTCACGACGACAGGCGTAATTACAAAAATCCCTGTTGTGAGAATGCTATCACATCCGTTAATGGTTTGGAGCGTGTCAATGTACAAGCCATTACTATTATAGGAATTATCAGCGACTGAAATACTTTCTCCTTGGCAAATGGTAAATTCTTGAAATCCATAAACGGGGTTGGCAAATAAAGATAAATTGGTAACAACAATGCTATCACATCCCATAACAGATAGAAGTGAATCCGTGAATACACCCGGCACACTTTGCCAATTTGCTTCTAAATATAAACTGTCGCCTGCGCAAATGGAATAATCAATATTTGTTGTTGTTGGCACGCATGGATTCAAACACCCTGTTGCATCGAAAGTGTAGGTTTGAGGACAGGCGCCATCGTTTATCAATACGGTATAAACACCAATTATTGCTGCAGTATAATTAATTGTTTGTCCAGGAGTAATGGAACCGCTCTGCGCTATTGCACCTAATGGATTTGTGATGGTGTAGGTGTATGGTTGATTGTAAAAGCTATTCAGTCCACCGCTGGCAGAAAAGGACACGGAACAGGTTGTATTATTGTAATTGAAATTTGTTGAAAGGGCTTGTAAAAATACGACTGGAATTCCAGGTTCAACGGTAGAAGTCAAACAGCTAAAAGTTCCCCAATTTAAAGGAATATCACCTGCTGGCGAAAGAAAATAGACCGAATTAAATAATGGGTCTCCAAACACTCCTGATCCCGTTCCTGTGTTGCTAAATGAACCTGTTAATCCTTGAATGGAATCAATGAAAGTAAAGCCAGTATTCGCTATGGGGTCGGGTAATGGTTGGGTTTGATGCAAGACATATCCGGGTAATAAACAGGAGGGAAGGGAAGCGGTAGAAATGCCATTTCCATCTAATAAAATTCCTGGGGTTATTTGGTCACCGTAACAAACAAATGCTGTATCTGGTGTAGTAATAGCTACGTAATCTCCATTGGATATATTGCCAAATACATCCCCTGCGTCACTTTCCAATTCTTTAATATATTCAATAATGTATTGGCCTTCATCTCCCGGTGAACCTCCATCAATTTGAATGGCATATATTTTTCCTGAATCCAAACAGCACATTGTTTCTTGGTGACCATTAAAAGTGGCGGATCCAGAAGCGATGGGTGTAATAGGCGGCGAAAATCTTGTGCCGTTTGTGGTAAATGTTGCGGGCTGTAATCCACCATAACAGTTTGTTCCATTTAATAATTCAAAGACATTGAAGCGCAATAAATTCATACCGATAAATGCCCGAATACTCATTTCTACAGCACCTGAAGGAGGACAAACGAAATAATGCCAAACCGTTTGATCTGCGCAATTCGCTGGATTTGGATCGATGGGTGGTTCGCCAGCAAGGTATTCACGGCAAGCAAGAACATTTGTTCCAGCGACTGCTTGGAAAGTAGGATTCGTTCCTGCTAAAATTACGGGAACTTGGTACAAAGGATTTTGCATGGTCAAGCAAAGTATATCATTTCCGGGTGGATTTAATGTTGGATCAACAATGCTCGGATCAAACAACCATGTTTTTATATTTTGAGGACTAAAAACAGTAATGTTATCGGATGGGTCCACCATTCCATAATAGCGATATCCTGGCTCTAAACATTGTCCGTTGATAAGCGCACTGGGATCTCCTCCTAAAAAGCTATTCGTTCCTCCTTCATCGGAATCAATAAATTTTAAGTTGGTACATAAATAATCATTGGGAACACCTGGTCCAAAAACTTTATCAAAGCCAAATAAGGCAGCACTTTCGCCATAAAGTGCGTTTTGATAATCTGTCTCATATGAGATTCTCCCTTGATTTGGCGCAATGAAATTTAACCAAACACTTTCATTCATCACTGGATTATTTACAGCGATATGTTGGTAATCATAAGCATGGTATTGGTTTGGATTCGACGATGTATGTTGTTGCCCAGTTTCCCCAGCCGTATTTCCACCGTCAAATGCACATCCAAAGCTAAGTGTAGCTGATGGCACACTGTTACTTGCTGAAGAAATTGCTGTTGTATTGATAGCTACCGGCGACGATAAGCAAGGAATGTCTTCCAGATTCGGAGCACCTCCTCCCAAGCCATTTACTCGAAGCTGATAATAACCGTGGTCACCAGCATTATCTGCCGTAACTTGAATGTAATAGGTTTGTCCAGGGATTAATTTTTGATAACTGATCAATGGAATCGGGTCGCAAGCATCAAAGGTGATATCACTCTCAGGGTCTATGCCTAGAAAGTCAATTCCATCTGAAAAATCAACATGAGAAAGGTATTCAAATTTATTTTTTATCAAGGCTCCCGTTACAGCATGAATTCCATCGGTACAATTCATACCATCAGAAGCGTGATATATTTCGATATACGTCCCAATTTGTGTTCCTGCTAAATCAGTACTCACTTGAACAGATCCACTTGCTGGCGCAATAAATTTCGCCCATGTAGAACCCGCATTTTGCACGTCATTTGCGGCAGGTTCATTGGGTTCTAAGGTGGCAGCACACCATCCAAAAGTATAGGTTGTATTAAGAGAAACAGGCGTTGCATTACAAATAAAATCATCCAAGTAATTGACGACAATTGGAATTCGATCTACTCTCAAATTAATTCGATACTGCTCATTGCAAGAAGGATCAACTGAGTTAGCATTAAACGTATAGTTAAGAGATCCTCCTGCTGCAGGAACAGCCATACTAACATTTTGCATTCCTGTTTGACCGTCGTTCAAGCCCAAGATATCATAGTTTCCTACATCATCATTTTCATAGGCTTCCCAAGCTAGATTAATCGTGGTAGGAACGGTTGTGGGACATAAGAAATCATGATCGAAAAACAAGCCATTTGTTGGGGAAAATCCTCCATTTGGTGAAGACATCGTGTACGGCCCATTGTCGTTATTTTTATATCCGTAATTAAAATTAAAGATGCCAAACAAAGCAGGATTATTATTGGAATAACCAATGGTGTTGTCGGTTGCTGTAAACTCCCAAACGAAATCACTGTTTCCAGTAAATATGCCATCACAATCTGCATAGTTAAGTGATTGAACAGAAACCACCGTAACACGAATGGTGGCTTGCGAGAAGGAAGGAGCGTAACTTAAGCCGGCAATAGCAAGAATAAAAAAATGTATAAACCGATTAGTTATCCTCATTTTGCTCAGTTTCTTTATTTATAAAGTAGCAAGGCAATGGTATTCTCCATATACTCTTTAAAAGTAAGTAAAAAAGCGGAGCCTGTTGCACCGTCAACGACACGATGATCACAAGAAAGTGTTACTTTCATAACATTTCCAGGAACAACTTGTCCATTTTTTACTACTGGAATTTCTTTAATTCCTCCAATTGCAAGAATGCAGCTATCCGGTGGATTAACAATCGCAGTGAAAGACTCAATTCCAAACATTCCTAAATTAGAAATGGTGAATGTATTTCCTTCCCAATCACTTGGCTGCAATTTTTTGGTTTTTGCTTTACCAGCGAGATCTTTTACTTCTGAAGAAATTTCACTCAGGCTTTTACCATCTGCAAATCGAATAACAGGCACTAAAAGACCGTCTTCTACTGCTACTGCAACACCAATATGTACGTGTTGGTTTCTGCGGATCACATCTCCCAACCAAGAACTATTTACATTCGGATGTTTTTTTAAGGCAAGAGCAACTGCTTTTACAACGAAATCATTATAAGAAACTTTAACTTCGAGTGCACTCAACGATTTTCTAGTTTGAATGGCAACATCCATATCGATATCCATGGTAAGATAAAAATGTGGTGCTGTAAATTTACTTTCCGCCAATCTTTTTGCAATTGTTTTCCGCATTTGGCTAATCGGTTCATCCACAAAGGATTCTATTCCAACATAATTTCCTTTTGGTGCTTGTTGTTGGCCATTATACGGAACATAATGATCTACATCGCGTTTTACGATTCTACCATTTTCTCCAGTTCCTGCGACAAAACTGATATCAATTCCTTTTTCCATTGCTAGTTTTTTAGCTAAAGGCGATGCAAAAATTCGATCAGTTGAGGTGTTCTGTAGGATAATAACTGCTGCCTTTGCTGGTGCTGCTATTACAGGTTCTGCTTTTGGAGCAGGAGTAGGGGCAGGCACCTCAATTTTTTCGTTGCTTGTGATAATTGGTGCAGGCGATGCGTTAATCAAAGCGGATATATCTTCATCTTTATTACCAATAATGGCAAGAATTTCATTTACAGGAGCTGCTTTTCCAGTTTCAACACCAATATAAAGCAGAACACCATCATAAAATGATTCAAACTCCATTGTTGCTTTATCGGTTTCGATTTCTGCAATAATCTCCCCATTTTTGACCGTGTCGCCAACGTTTTTAATCCATGATGCAACCACACCTTCAGTCATGGTATCGCTTAATTTCGGCATGTAAACTATTTCAGCCATAATCTTTTTTTTATTTTTTAATATTCTTTGATATACGGATAATCCGTTTGAGTATAAACATCTTCATATAGCTCGTGCGCTTCAGGATAAGGTGAATTTTCAGCAAATTCTACTGATTCATCCACTTCTTTTTTTACCCAAACATCAATTGCTTCTATTTCTTTTTCTGAAAGCCACTTATTATCTTTTATGATCTCTAAGACATAATTAATTGGATCGTTATCTATCCATTCGTTGACTTCTTCTTTCGAACGGTATTTTTGTGGATCAGACATGGAATGTCCTTTGTAGCGATAGGTCCTAATATCTAATAATGTTGGTCCATCACCACGTCTAGCTCTATTTGCTGCTTCTTCAATAGCTTCATGAACATCTTCCGGACGCATACCATTTACTATTTTTGAAGGCATTTCGTAGGAAAGTCCAATTTTTGATAGGTCGGTTACGTTGGTAGTTCGTTCTACAGAAGTTCCCATTGCATAATTATTGTTTTCAATAATATAAATAACAGGTAATTTCCATAACATCGCCATATTAAAGGTTTCATGCAAAGCACCTTGTCGAACCGCTCCATCTCCCATTGATACTACCGCTACATTTTCCGTTCCATTGTATTGTTCGGCAAATGCTACACCTGTTCCCATCGCGATTTGTGCCCCAACAATTCCATGTCCACCCATAAAGTTTTTTTCTTTGGCAAAAAAGTGCATGGATCCACCTTTTCCTTTTGAACAACCTGTTGTTCTTCCGTATAATTCCGCCATCAATACTCTTGGATTTGTGCCCAATGCAATTGGGTGAGCATGGTCACGGTAAGCGGTCATGTGTTTGTCACTTGCACGACAAGCACTTGCTGTACCAACAACTATGGCTTCTTGTCCAATGTATAAGTGACAGAACCCACCAAATTTTTGTTGAATATATAATTGACCTGTTTTCTCTTCGAATCGACGAATAAGCAACATATCAGTATACCATTTCACATAAGTTTCCTTTGAGAATTTTGGTTTTGATGCGTTGCTTTTTTTAGTAGTAGAGCTAAGTTTAGAAGTTGCGGATTTCTCAGCCATTTTTAGATTAGTTTAATTTATTTCACAAATATAAGAAGGAAAATTATACTTTAAACGATATCCATGAATAGGGCTTAATATTATTTTCAGGTGCTGGGATTAATGATTTTTGTATAAATCGAAGAATGCTAACTGTTTTTCATAACTCTGAAAGGGTGAGATAATAGAGCCATTTTAATCCCAAACATATCGTATGCTGCTTCGTATTTTTTATTTAATCTATGTAAACATCCTGAAATATTTCACCCTTTCAGGGCTTTGTTAATGTTGGTTAATATCTATTTCCGATGGACTTTGCCCATCGTTAATAGATAAAGCACCCTTTCAGGGCTAAAATGAGAAATAAAAATAGTATCAAAACATATTTAATTCACTATTAAATTAATGAAAAATTGTTTTTTGGTTCCGGAACCAAAAAATTAAATAATCATTGAATAGGAAAATTAATTCCGTCTATCGATTAGTGTTTTGGTGCTGGGATTAATACTTTTTGTATTAAGCGAATAATATTTATTGTTTTTATAACCCTGAAAGGGTGTGACATCTAATCATTGGGCAAAGCCCTATGATTAGCAACATTCATGAGGTTTAAAGCCCTGAAAGGGTGAGATATTGGAGCCATATTAATCCTAACATATTGCTCATCGAATGCTACTATTCCATTGATGGTTTCTTCATAACAGAACGAACAACTAATAGTATTCCAGCAATAATAAATGGAATACTCAGTATTTGCCCTGTATTTATAGCAAGTTCAAAATCTCTATCTGTTTGTCCCTCCTTAAAATATTCAATAATAAAACGGGCTGTAAAAAGTAGGGTCAAGAAGGTTCCGAAAATAAAACCAGGTTTCTTCCATAATTCGCGCTTCCAAAAAAGAAAAAGCAATAATCCAAATAGTAGTAAATAGGCGAGCGCTTCGTATAATTGCGTGGGGTGCCTTGGAGAAGGGTCGTAATTTCCTATGGACTCATTAAAATAAAGTGTAAACTTAAATGCCCAAGGAACATTGGTAACATGTCCGACAATTTCATGATTCATTAAATTTCCAAAGCGTATGAAAGTTGCGCCAATCGCTATGGGAGCAGCCATTCGGTCTAAAATCCATAAAATGGGTTTTTTGACTACAAATTTTGAGTAAAGATAGAGTGAAATTAAAATGGTTATGGCGGCACCATGACTTGCAAGACCTCCTTTCCAAATCATAAAAATTTCTATAGGATGCTTGCTGTAATGTTCCCAATCATAGAAAAAAACATGTCCTAAACGAGCCCCGACAATGGTTGCTATCACCATATACATGACCAATTTATCGAGAGATTCATTCGAGATGTTTTCTTTTTGAAACATTCTCTTGATCACAAAGTATCCAATGATTAAACCAGATACAAACAATAAACCGTACCAATTGGGCGTTCGCCAACCGTCTATTATTTCAGAACTTACCGTCCAATTAATTGCTAAAATCACTTATTTAGTAGTTTGAGTTGGAATCAAAGTTAATGGTTTTTCTGCATTCAATTTGAAAATCAATTTATTTGATCGCCCTTTTTTAAAAATTTTATTGCTGTTATTTATCCCTTGTCTAAGCAATTTCTGTTCCTCCTCACTTAAATGAATCATGGTCTGGCAATCTGATGAACAGCAATTCTCCATTTTTTCCTTACACGCATCGCATTGTATGAATAGCAAGTGGCAGGCATCGTTCACGCAATTCGTGTGAACATCGGCAGGTTTACCACATTGATGGCAGATAGAGACAATATCTTCCGTAATTCGTTCGCCTCTTCGTTCATCAAAAACAAAATTCTTTCCGATAAATTTATTTTCAATCCCTCTTTCTTTGGCATCATTGGCATACTTAATTATACCTCCTTCTAATTGATGTACATTTTCAAAGCCCCGATGTTTGAACCAAGCAGATGCTTTTTCACAGCGTATGCCACCGGTGCAATACATGACTATATTCTTGTCCTCATTTCCTTTTAAATACGTTTCTTCTATAAGGGGCAAGCTTTCTCTGAATGTGTCAACATCTGGTAATATTGCGCCTTTGAAATAGCCTACTTCATGTTCGTAGTGGTTTCTAAAATCTATCAAGATAGTTTCCGGATCGTCGGTTAGCGCATTAAATTCTTCTGCTTTTAAGTGTTTCCCAATTTTTCTTACATCAAAGGTAGTATCGTTTAAGCCATCGGCTAAAATTTTATCACGCACCTTTATTTTTAATTTTAAAAAAGAGAATTCGGCAGCTGAATCCTCCACGGAAAAATTTAAGCGAATACCATCTAGAAAATCTATTTGATATAATTCCTCTCGAAAGACACCAATATAGTTGGATGGCACTGAAATTTGAGCATTAATTCCCTCATGGGCTACATACACTCTTCCAACGATATGGTATTTAGACCACATTTGAAAAAGATGATCACGAAATAATTGAGGAACAACAATGGTTGCGTATTGATAAAATGAGATGGTAACAAATTGCTGACCAAGCTCACGCATTTTTGTTTCTAATTCCTCTTTATTTAAGGTATTCCACAGTTGCATACTATGTATAGTTTAAATTAAGAACGGCAAATGTAGTGATATTCACTAGCAAACACCTAAAATTCAACATGTATTGGCCAATTTATATTCTTTGTAAATAAGCAGCATTTTTAGTAAGGATCTTAATAGTGATTTGATTATTTGTTATAATTAAGTGCTTATTTTTAACTTTGTAAAAACAAAAACAAAAACGCTATGAGTCAGGTAAGCAATAAAAGTATTGAAAAAGCAATTGAATATGTGGATCATCTTGATGATGATGCCTTAGAAGCATTGTCCGAACGCTATGCTTTAGCTCAGCCAGATTTGTTGGATTATGTTATGTCTGCACCTACAGAATACGAAAATGATGAATTGGAAGGATTATTAATTTATTATTTCTGCTTAATAATGTATTCATTTGAAGTACAAGATATCGCTTTAAATGTTGTTTCTGATGATGATATCGATGCGATGCAAGAATCTTATTTTGAAATGTTAGATAGTTATTTCGAAAGTGAAGACGAAGAGGAAATTGAATCTTTTTGTGACCAACCGGATTTAGCTCAATTTATGGCGGTCGAAGTTTCCACAGATGATGAAGATGGTACTTCCTTGAGTGAAGAAACGGCTAGCCAATTATTTATAGTTACCATTGGCATGATTTCTCTAATTAACAAAGCAATAAAAGCGTAAAGGCTTTATAATTTTACAAACGGTAGCGTCTTGCTTTGATCTGCTTGTATAATTTTTACATAATAGACTCCTTGGAGGAAATGTGCCACGTCTATTTCTGCACTCATCACTGATTCTTGAACTTTATCTAAGAGTTGCTTGTAAACTAGTTGACCATTTAAATTGTAAATTTCCAACTCGGTTAATCCTACACCAGATGCTGTATTATTAATGGTAATGGTGATATTGGATGAACTTGGATTTGGATATAAAAAAGCAAATTCACCATCTGGTAAAACAGGACAGGTTACATATTTTGTACCCGGAGATCCTCCTTCACACCCAATAAACCAAGATAAACCATTGTTGGGATTAAGGTAGCCATCATAGAAATTATATTCATTTGTAAAGTCTTGGAAACTTGGAATAGTTGACCAAGGAGCTATCGTATCGTAATTAAAGCTACTGATTAAGATCCCAGTGTTATCGTACAAGCGAATCCCATCTTTTGGTGACAGGCCAAAGTCAAATTGTCCAATTACATTTTGAACTAAGGGATTTCTTAAATTAAAAGCGGTAAGGTCATTCCCAACAATAAGAAAGGCATTAGGAGCTAGGTTTATGGCTGGAAAGATGTATTCATGGTCGTTTTTGGAATCTTTGAAAACGTAGCCAAGTAGATTAATGTCGCTTGACGTATTATTGTAGAGCTCAATCCAATCACCAGCATTATAAATTTGGTTGGTGTTATTGTAGCTAAATTCACTAACATATATTGGCTCTTCACATTCTTCATACGCTTTTCCAGGTGATCCTCCGATGCAACCACAGAACCATGAATTTTCATCAAGCAAGGAAATGGAGGTATGTTTGTTTTCTAAGGTTCTTCCCCAACCATCTGCACACTTAGGGTAGGGGGCTTCATCCGAATAAACCGCTACTAAGGCCATGCTATCAAAAGGATTGAAAATTCGAATGGAGTCGTATTTATTGCTCCAAACAAAGCCTGTTCCTCCTACCACATTTTGAACTTGGGGATACATGCTATTAAAAAGTGCCATGTTTTCACAAACCACCAAATAGCCATTAGCAGGAATAATAGTTTGGTCCTCAAAACTAAATTTATCGTAATGATTCTTTGTCTGAATATGCCAAGCTGTTAAATCCATAGCGGTAGTTCCAAAATTGTGCAATTCAATCCAATTTCCGCCATCTACTGTTGCGTCTGGATTGTAATTAACCTCTGAAATGGTTAAGGATGGTTCTTCCGGCGATCCAATAAATACCGCTCTGAATAAATCATTTTGATCAATGTTTTGGGTTATACTGGACTGTAACAAGCTGCCTGCTGGAAGTGTCATATTTTGAACCCAATTATTGAAGGTATAGCCAGGATTAGCGATGGCTGTAATTTTTACAGGGACCCCATCAAAATAAACGCCTGTCCATGGAAGTGTTTCCGGTACAATAGTAGAAATTTTGATATATCCAGCGCCTGCAGGAAATACTTCTAAACTAACATTTACTTTTTTTACCAAATTAAATTCAGTAACCATTTGATCTCGTACGACAGCATTTCGATTATTAAATTGCGCAATATGAACATCTCGCCAATAGGCAAAGTTTGCCATTCCTCCAGCTACGTCTCCTGTCCATAATTGAAAATGCCTGGGCATATCTGGCAGTAATTCGTAGTATAAGCTGTCTATAATAGGGGTGTATTTATTACTTTGAAAAGTGAAATTCATAAGGTCTGCGTAGCGATTCACAAAATAATTTTTAAATTCTGTGTTTTGAACCAAGGCATCATAGATTTGCCAAAATGGATTCGGTTGTTGGTTGTTCCTAAACCAATCAAACATATTGGTATTATAATCGGTCCAGCCACCAAGGCCCCATTCTATATCTTGTAAATAGAAACGCCATTTGTTATCGGTGGATCGCATCCTTGCCATTTTCATGTTATTGTAGATCCAATCGGCATTTGCATACCAGTTTTCTCCTGCAATGTAATCTGTGTAATTATACAAGTCTAATTTGCTATTACAGTCATTAAAATAGCTAGGACTCGTAGCATCTGCTGTAGTGATGTAATCGCGCATGGAGTAAAATGATGTATCCGATCCTTTTACTATTCTAATTACTCCAGCGCCATAAAAATAACTTACTGAAAGTAAGTCTAAACTATCTAAGTCGTTATTGTAATTATTTTTAAAATATCCTTCGTTGGCTTTTTCCCGCAGCTCGTAAACACCAAAATATTGACCATTTAAGAAGACGTTTGCTGGGGTATATGCTTGCGAATTAACATTGGTCTTTGCCATTATTCTGCAAAGGGTAGCGTCTCTTTGTGGGTATGCGTTCCAAAAATTACTACCATTTCGAATAAAGAGGGCATAATAATCTTCAATATATGGTTTTTGAGGAATAATTGGATAGTGGACAGGTACCCCTTCTCCATACAAGGAATGAGCGGGTTCGATTGTAACGCTATGTTGCGGGGCGGATCGGCTTCCACCTGCTCCTCCATCTGGTTTTACAGAGGCCCTTGTTTCAAACTTTTTGATCCCATTTGCGTCAAAATATTCTACCACACACGGCTTTCTCCAGTCTGTCCACCAATTATCAAAAATTCCATTACCTCCATAAAGGTCTACTGAATCAATTGTCAAGGAAATAATGGGTAAGGTAAAATCTTCTTGAAATAAAAATGTTTCTGTACTAACTAAACTTGGAAGTAAATTCGTTCCGACTGGGAAACAACGAACTTTCAAAACACAATTCGTCGAAAGTAAGATGGGTCCAACTACCAACGGGGAATTTGCGCTTGGATTAACACCTGTTAAGGTGTACCTAAGTTCCCCATTTGCCACAGAATTATTAACGATATTAGCAAGAATAGGTCCTTGAAATACGCCGCCATTATTGGTGATGGTTGCTTGATTTTCATAGCCATCATAACCAATGGACGTATTGTTTGAAGCATTGGGTGTTGGGACACTAAAAGTGGCGCTTTGACTTCCGCCATCCACAGCTTTACCATTCGACATGTTAGGTTCAAGGTCACTTATATGCAATGAATCAACAAAAACACCTGTTGGATCTGAAAGGTAAAGCATTTCACCACTTGTTGAGATGCCAAAATTTGTCTCTAATGCTCCTCCAACAATTGCAGTGAAATAGGGATGCGTTGTTCCGCTTGCAAATGTACCTGGGGTGCCATAGCCAAATGTTAAATAGGGCTTTCCGGTTAAATCGGATGAATTCGGATCTGAATTGTGAATTTCAATGGCAAGCACATTATTCCCAAGGATAAGGGCTGCTTGAATAGTGGTCGTATCAATTTCAAAAGATGGAATAGCGAGACCTTGTGGGAGTGCTGGATCATGGCTATTCGCTAATTCATCCCATGTCGGTGGCGTACCTGTCAGACCTGCACGTGCGATTTCAATTCCATTCAAGTAAGCTACAAATCCATCGTCATAATCGATGTCTAGGATTGTTTTTTTTATGGCATTTATATTCGTGCATTGAAAGTTGATCCTAGAATAAATGGTCGTAAATGGTCCAATTATATCTGTTGCATCATCGCCGTCACCATAACCAATGCTTGCTGGTCCACTCGACCAAGCGCCGCTGTTAAAGGTGCTACTATTCCATTGGGGTATCTCGGCAATGGGTGTTTCATATTGCCAAATAGAATCTGCAAATACCGCTGTTTCATAGTGATCAATAAAATTTACGGTGTTTTTATTTACTGCATGGACAACTAAAAAACCTAATGGGCTAATCATTGTGGTAGGAAAAGTCCATTTCAAAGGCAAGTTTCTATCATCACTTAGCCCATACCCTCCAATATTGGCTGGGATTGCTGAACCATTATAAATTTCTATCCAATCTGGGGTGCTTCCGTTCGGCAAAACAATGGTATTTCCATTTGCATTACTCGCTTCATTAATATTTAATTGAGAAAACAAGATGCCAACCGGTAATAAGAAAATTAGAAGTATAAATTTCCGCATGTAGCTTTTCTTTCAGCTAAATTAAGAAATAAATGGCTTAATTAAATAATTAATGAGATATAAAATACTCTTGTCTAGCTAGCATTTGAGATATACAGAATGATAATGGCTAGAATTGAAAAACAAAGTCCAATCGATTTTTTAAGATATAAACGTTCCGAAAAAATCAATAAGCCTATAAAGGTGGACAAAATTACCACTGCTACATTCATCACTGCTAAAACGGTTGAGTCGGACCACCCAGTTGATTTATATGCGGCGAGTAAAAGGTAAATAGAAAAATAATTGGGTATCCCTAAGATGATTCCAGCGAGGATACTCCTTAGCTTTATTTTTGTTTTTTTTCGGATTAATTGGATACCAATTAGTGAGATGCCAATTATCCCTGCAAAAAAGAATCCCATAGCTGAAAATAAGCCTGGATGAAGGCCATTTAATTCGCTTTTTTGAATAAGATTTAGTAAAAAATCCAATAGCCCACTGCCAATGAATAATATAAGTAGCATCCAGATCGCACTTTGTCCATTTTTAACTTTAGTATTGGGCAAAGAAATCAGTATTACTCCAATAAAAGCAGTAATTATTCCAATTATTTTCAGTGCTGTGATACTTTCGTTATTGTGCCAAATCATGGCCATCATAGAAATAGCCATCGACATTTTAACAGCCACTGATGTGGAAGCAACCCCATTTCTTTGCGAACTTAGTCCCATTATTAAAAACAAGGAAATGAACAATATAGCACATAACAAAGCGTAAAAAATGATGTTTCCTTCGAATTGACTGACCCCAACTAAGTTGGAAGAAAATAGAATGAGCCCACAACTAGCAGCGGTAAAGTAGTTCGCTACAATTGCTTGAAACGTATCAATCTTGTATTTCGGAAAAAGTTTGAAAAGCACAAAAATAAGACTCGAGCAAATTATGCAAAATATAAATTCTATCATCTTCTAGTAAAGTAAAATATGGTGTCGTGATCGCTAAATTGATGTGCCCGAACTGGAACTTTGTTAATTATGGGCGCTTTTACACCATCTCCAAACTTAATGTCACCAACAATTACTCGTGCTTCATCCCACACATTATCAATAATAAAATATTGGAGGGTTCGACTACCTCCTTCCACTAAGACGGATTGGATATTGCGCTTATACAGTTCTTCTAAAATGTATTTAGTGGATGTTTCCTGAATTTTTATCCATTCAACACCATCTAACTTTTTATTTTGAATTCTATTGAAGACTAGGGTAGGTGCATCATTGGAAAAAATATTGACGTCTTTACTCAATTGCATTTGACTATCAATTACAATTCTAGTTGGATTTTTTCCGCTAATCTCTCGCACAGTGAGGGATGGATTATCATTCAATATGGTATTTCTGCCTACGAGAATACTTTGTTCTTCGCTTCTCCATTTATGAACAAGGACTTTCGATTCAGGGGAGGAAATCCAATTGATGCCTTTTTCGTCCGTTTCTCGATTTTTATCTAAATAACCATCGGATGTCTGCGCCCATTTTAAAATTACATAAGGCCGTCTTTTTTCATGAAAGGTGAAAAATCGTTTGTTTAATTTCCGACATTCTTCTTCAAGAACATTCTCAATTACTTCGATCCCCGATCTTTTTAAATACTCTATGCCTTTTCCTCCAACGATTGGATTACTATCCCTACTTCCAATTACTGCTGTTTTTATCTTTCGATTTATGAGTTCATGCACACAAGGAGGTGTTTTTCCATGATGAACGCAAGGTTCTAAAGAAATATATACGGTTGAATTTTCTATTTCTTTCTGATCTATAACACTTTCTATTGCTTTTATTTCGGCATGTTTTCCACCGTATTCTGAATGATATCCTTCTCCGATTACCAGACCATTTTTTACGATAACACATCCTACCATTGGGTTTGGACTGACATTTCCCTGCCCTAAATAAGCGAGGTCAACGCAACGTTGCATAAATATTTCATGTTCCATACGGGTAGTAAAGTTAATTATTTAGGGAATACTTGGCTTATTTCCGGAATTCTAATTTTAAGGCTGTGTTTAATTCCGTACCTTTGTAGCTAGTTTAAATGAATGGCACATAAATCAGGTTTTGTAAGTATTGTTGGAAGTCCAAATGTAGGTAAGTCTACATTAATGAATCATTTGGTGGGTGAAAAGTTATCGATTGTTACGGCTAAGGCTCAAACAACGCGCCATCGGATTCTTGGAATTGTAAATGAAGAGGATTATCAGATTGTTTTTTCGGATACACCTGGGGTAATAAATGCGGCTTATAAACTTCATGAAAATATGATGGAGTATGTAAATGCTTCACTACAAGATGCAGACTTGGTTTTGTTCATTACCGATACACAGGAAAATGAAATGAATCACAAGGCAACACTTGAGAAAATCAAAAAATTGAAGGTGCCTGTTTTGTGTTTAATCAATAAAATTGATTTATCAAACCAAGAAGAAGTAATGGAAAAGGCATTGTACTGGCAAAATGAATTGCCGGACGCGCTGGTTTTTCCAATTTCTGCCTTGCATAATTTTAGCATTGATGCGGTTTGGTTAAAAATTTTATCGCTAATTCCTGAAAATCCTCCCTATTATGATAAGGAAGAAATTTCTGATCGTCCCATGCGATTTTTTGTGTCAGAGATTATCCGCGGTAAGATTTTTTATCTTTGTCAAAAAGAAGTTCCTTACAGTTGTCAAATTGAAATTGAGGAGTTTATTGAAGAGGAAAATATTACCCGAATTAGAGCCATTATTATTGTGGAAAGAGAATCCCAGAAAGGAATCGTAATTGGTAAAGGAGGGGAGATGTTAAAGAAAATCGGAAGTAGTGCGCGCTTTGAAATTCAAAAATTTCTTGATAAGAAAGTCTACTTGGATACTTTTGTTAAAGTCGATAAAGATTGGCGATCAACAGAAGCGAAGCTAAAAAAATACGGATATTAATAGTCAATAGGAGAATAAAAAATGAGCAATATTGTCGCCATTGTTGGAAGACCAAATGTTGGAAAATCTACACTTTTTAATCGTTTAACTGAGTCAAGGGATGCAATTGTTAAGGAGGTAAGTGGGGTTACTCGTGATCGTCTTTATGGCAAAGGGGAATGGAATGGGTATCAGTTTTCTGTTATTGATACAGGCGGATACGCTACTACAAAAGAAGATATTTTTGAAGGTGAAATTCGAAAGCAGGTTGAATTAGCGGTTCAAGAAGCAACTGTTATCTTATTTATGTTGGATGTCACCACTGGTATTGTCGAAATGGATAATGTAGTAGCGCAATTGCTACGAAAAAGTAAAAAGAAGATAATCGTTGTTGCCAATAAAGTGGATAGTAATGATCGTGTAGGAATGTCTGCTGAGTTTTACTCGCTAGGTTTGGGAGAAGTATTTGACCTTTCAGCTACGAATGGTAGTGGAACAGGGGAAATTTTAGATGCGCTAGTTCCTTATTTTGACAAGGAAAATGAATCAATTCGCGAAGAAGATGATTTACCAAGGTTCGCAATCGTTGGTCGACCAAATGTTGGGAAGTCCTCTCTAATTAACGCTTTTACGGGACAAGAAAGAAATATCGTGACAGATATTTCAGGAACTACGCGCGACTCAATCCATACACGATATAAATCATTTGGATTTGATTTTTTATTGATAGATACGGCAGGGATTCGCAAGAAAGCAAAAGTTACGGAGGATATTGAGTTTTATTCCGTGCTTCGTTCTATTCGAACTATTGAAAATGCGGATGTTTGCCTTTTCTTAATTGATGCCTCAGAAGGAATTCAAAAACAAGACCTGAGCATTTATTACATGATTGAAAAAAATTCTAAGGGGGTAGTGGTGCTTGTAAATAAATGGGATTTAGTAGAAAAAGACCACAGAACGATGGTGGAGTACGAAGAAAATCTACGAAATCAATTAGCGCCTTACAATGATGTTCCCATTATTTTTACTTCAACGATTACAAAACAACGTATTCACAAAGCGTTAGAAACGGCAATGGAGGTTTTTGCTAATCGCACGAAGAAAATACCTACTTCAAAATTAAATGATGTGATGTTGGAAATTATTCAACAAACACCTCCTCCTGCAAATAAAGGGAAATACATCAAGATAAAGTTTGTTCAACAATTGCCGACACACGCACCTGCTTTTGCATTCTTTTGTAATTTACCGCAATACTTAACAGAAGCTTACCGACGATTTTTAGAAAATCGTATGCGTGAAGTTTTTGATTTTAAAGGAGTTCCGATTAAGATATTCTTCCGTAAGAAATAATTGAAGCATACTTATTCGTATCGAATAAAGTTAATTGTGCCTGTTATTACTTTCCTATCGAATAAGGTTAATGTTGCCAGTAATAACTTTCTTATCGTCTGTTTCTTTATTGGAATAATTAATTACCCAAGTATAAACTCCTAATGGAACATCAAGTCCATTAACACCGTAGGTGCCATCCCATTCTCCCTCCGCATTCAGACTTTCCCAAATGATTTCTCCCCATCTATTATAGATCACTAAAGAGAATTTGTAAGGATCGAAACCTGTGGTAAATACAGGATGCCATGTTTGATTGTTTTCATCTTGATCGGGCGTGAATGAATTAGGAACATAGAATATAGGATCGCTAATTACAACCAACGTTAATTCAAAAATATCAGAGCATCCCAAGGGTGTTGATGCGGTTAAACTTACAAGCATATTTTCACTTACGCCAACATACGGATGGTTAGGGTCAAATTCAGAAGAAACTTCTCCATCACCAAATTCCCAGAAATAACTTACTGCTCCCAAAGTATTGTTGTTAAATTGAATCACTTCACTCTGAGAAGATAATACATTAGGGTTACTCGTAAACGAAGCGACTGGATAATTTTCCATACAGATGTATGAATTGTAGGTAGTCGTCTCAAGACAGCCCTGTAAATTGTAGATCAAAGTAATATCGTGACATCCTGCGCTTGTAAATAAATAATCTAAACTATTGCCGGTTCCTATTGTATTGCCATTCCAAACCCACGTGTAGTTAGCATTTTGAACTTGTTGGGTTGATAGATTAACCATTAACGGATTACAACCCGTTAAGGTATCCGCCACAAAAGTTGGTGGCATCGCTGCAATAATCACAATGTCCATCGTAACTGTATCCGCACATTGATTCGGATTTGGAGCAAAAGTATGGGTGAAGATACCGTCAATTGAACTATCAATTGTAGGCGGTGTCCAGCTACCAACTATACCCTGAGCATTGTTTGAAACTGTTGGAATTAATGGGGGCACATCGCCTTGACATACTGGTGCAATTTGTGCAAATTGCGGAATATTTAAAGGGTCAATCACTATCGTCATTTGCCCAGTAGCAGAACACTGAAAAGGATCGGGGGTAAAATTATAAACTGTTGTATTTGGAATTTGGGTATTAATAATTGCTGGATTCCATGTTCCTGTGATGGGAACTAAATTCGTAGAACTTCCCGGTAAAACTACGCCTTGTGTGAATTGACAAATTGGACCAATTTGAGTAAATGTTGGGATAGTGTAGTTTAAAATAGTAATATCCATGGTTGTTGCTACTGCGCACTGACCTGCTGTAGGTGTGAAACCGTAGGTATAAATTCCCGCTGTATTGGTTATCACAGTTGGGGGTGACCAAGTTCCTGTGTAAGGAGTGAGATTGGTTGAAGGGTTGGGTAAAATAGGCGCAGGATCATTTATACAAAGAGGGTTAATCTGCGTGAAAGTTGGAATTTCATTTGGTAATATAACAATGTTCATGGTAGCTACGTTGGCACAAAAGTTTGGGGCTGGGGTAAATGTATAAGTTTGTGTACCAGCTACCGCAGAAGAAATAACTGCTGGAGACCAAGTGCCTGTTATTACAGGGTTATTGTTTGAAGAGCCTGGAAGTAATGGTACTTGTCCACTTTCGCAAATTGGCGTTATTTGGGTAAATAACGGGTTATCCGGAATATTCACAACCACGTTAGTTGTCGTTGAACCGTTACAAGCTGGAGTAACATAATTCAAGGTATACACACCTGCATCAAGTGCTGTAGAATTTGGAATGGTTGGATTTTGAACATTAGAAGTAAATCCGTTAGGTCCTGTCCAAGCGTAAGATGTTGCGCCATTCGTAGCACTTAAACTAATCGTTTGTCCAGCGCAATATGGACCAGTATTAGTTGCTGTAATCAAAGCTCCACCTGATGCGTAGGTAATAACTAACTGTCCATCACTAGTTTGAAAACCTTGTGTGCATGTAGCTCCTGCAGGGTAAAAAGATGATCCACCTCCACCAGCACCTCCTCCGTTTGCACCTTGGCAGCAATTATCGCCACCGCCTCCGCCGCCACCGTAATATCCACCACCGCCACCGCCGCCTGAAGCAGAGGAATAAAAACCGCCATTTCCACCTTGACCTAAACTGCCTGCTGTTCCTGGTTGTCCACCACCCCATGGTGGTCCGCCATTACCACCAGCTGCTTGTGTTCCACCGCCGCCACCAACACCAGTAAAAGGGGAGCCAAAACCTTGTTGGCCAGAAGCGCATCCGCCTGCTCCTCCAGTTGCTTGATAATTTTGTTGTTGGGAACCACCTGAACGGCCTCCTCCTCCTCCTGCTACCGCAATGCGGTTAGCCAAAGCATAGGGAGCTACACGTATGTCGGTTGCTCCGCCACCACCTCGTGATGCCATTTGTATAGTTCCAGAAGTTTGACCGTTACCTCCACCATTGTAACCTCCTGCACTCGCCAAGGGGCAACCGCCAATACGAATTTCTAAAACTTGACCAGGCTGTACCGGAATACATGGATGAATTACTCTTGCGCCACGACCTCCTTGACCCGAACCCCCGTATGGGTTACCCAATATGCCACCACCCTGTGCACCACGCATGTCAATATTAAGACAAAAAACACATGGTGGAACGGTCCATGTTTGGACACTTCCTGTATAGTTGAAAGTAGCAGTTTGAGATAAAAAAAGAGACTGAGTTTCTAGAAGAAAAATAAAACTAAAAAATAAAATTTTTGTTTTGGCGTATATTTTAATCATTAATAAAATTTAAAATCAGTTACTAAACTACTTATTTATTATCAATAAAAGGGAATATATTAATAGAGTCTAGGTACTATTTTTTAATAATTGACTTTCATCGATTATTTTAAACCTATAATCCAAAATTATCTTTTAATTAATTTACATTACGATTAAAGGTTTATTCAGTTGCTTTTTGTATTTTTACGATGTAAGCAATTAATAATTTCAAGTGAAATGAGTTTAAATCCATATGTAGGTCCTTGGACCAAAAAGGAAGCAGGACATTTGCTGAGACGTACCACGTTCGGGGCAACTAATCAGCAGATTCTTGATGCGGTAAATAATGGTTTGCCTGCAACCGTTGCTTCTTTGTTGCAAGTTGTTTCTATACCTCCACCACTTGCTTTTGATCCAGGAGAAACAATTGTTGCTCAGGGTACAACCTGGGTGAATTCAGTTTATCCAGCGCAAGTAGTAGCAAGCAATAATGCTGAATCGGCTCGCTACAAATCTCTTGCTGCTTGGATGATGCAAAACATTAATCAAGAGTCCTTGTCAATTACTGAAAAAATGCTATTCTTTTGGCAGAATCATTTTGGTGTTTCTGCTGTGACGGAAGCCAGAGCGATGTACCACTTTTTAGAATTATTGCGCCAAAACTGCTTAGGTAATTTTAAGCAATTGTTGAAAGATGTAACCATCGACCCATCGATGTTAATTTTTCTTAATGGTGCTTCCAATACGGTATATAGTCCAAATGAAAATTTTGCAAGGGAGTTACTGGAATTATTTACCATTGGGAAAGGGGATCAAATTGGAGCAGGTGACTACTCTAATTATACTGAAATGGACGTGGCAGCTGGGGCAAAAATATTAACGGGATTTCAAGTTTCAGGTATTCGAAGTTCAACAATGACGTCTACAATTTCAACCTTTACGCCCATTTTACACGATACAACTAGCAAACAACTTTCCTATCACTTTAATGATTTTGTTGTTGCTAATAATGGTGGAAGTGAATATTCAGATTATATCGATGTAATCTTCCAACAAGCTGAGGTAGCTGAATTTATCTGTACTAAGTTATATCGATATTTTGTCAATTATGATTTAACACAAGATGTTGTAAATACGGTGATTCCGGGTATGGCCCAAACCTTAATTGCCAATAATTACAATATTCAAGCTGTAATGCAAGATTTATTGTTAAGTGAGCACTTTTATTATGGGACTTTGCGTGGAACGATTATTCGTAATCCATTAGACATGTTATTTACTGTTCTAAATTCAACATCAACCACTCCAACCTTTGATTTAGTTGGTAACAGTAATGTGTATCTTACCATTTATTATGCTGCAGAAAACATGGGCTTGTCCTATGCTCAACCGCCAAGTGTAGCGGGATGGTCGGCTTATTACCAAGTACCCGCTTTTTCAAAGCTTTGGATAAATTCTACCACCATAAAATATCGTTTCGATGTAGTATCGGGTATATTGTTTGCTGGATTAAATATTGCTGGTAATAATTTTAAACTTAATACCATGGGCTTTTTAAATGGACTTTCCATTCCTTCAAGTGCCCCTGATGTTATTGATGATATTTGCGATGTATTTTTTCCTGAAACAGTGAGCTTAGTTGAAAAGACAATTTTAAAAAATATACTAACGAATAACCTTCCTGATTTTGAGTGGACCTTACAATATAACGATTATTTGGCGGATCCAACTAATCCTATTGTTCTTGACCCTGTCCGACAACGTCTTGAATTGGTATTAAACAGGGTTTTTAAAATGCCTCAATTTCAAATGATATAATTTGTAATTTATGAAAAGAAGACAGTTCGTACGTAATATTTCACTTGCTACCCTTTCCATACCATTTATTTCGGATGGATTTGGAATGAAAGCAGTAAATCAAAAATTATTCAATTTTTCAACAGGAGCGGAAGATCGGGTGCTTATTCTCATTCAGTTAAATGGAGGGAATGATGGTTTGAATACGGTGATTCCAATTGATCAATATGCTAATTTAATGGTTCAACGGTCAGATATTATCATACCTCAGAATCAAGTTTTAACGCTGACGCAAGATGTGGGATTACATCCAGTAATGACAGGAATGAAAAACATGTTCAATGCCGGAAATCTATCGATATTACAAAATGTAGGGTATCCAGATCAAAACAGGTCCCATTTTAGATCGGCTGATATATGGTCCACTGGTTCGCTTGATGTCAATCAAACTAATGGATGGTTAGGTAGGCATTTTGATGCCATTTATCCAAATTTTCCTGAACAATATCCGAATCCAACTAATTTAGATCCTTTTGCAATTAGCATGGGTTCCGAAGTTTCGGCAACTTGCCAAGGATTGATGGGGAACTTTTCACATACGGTATCTAATCCGTTTAATAGTTTTAATTTATACGAAGGTGGGTTTATTAATGATGGTAGTTATTTTGGCAATAATGTCGAATATGTGGCTACCTTAATTAATCAATCGAACGAATACGGTGCACGAATTAATCAAGCGGCAACCGCTGGTAATACGCTTTCTACGTTATATGATCCTTTGAACTCTTTAGCTGTTCAGTTAAAGTATATTGCTCAAATGATTTCCGGTGGACTTCAAACAAAAGTTTATATTTTAAATTTAAGTGGTTTCGATACGCATGACGGTCAAGTGGATGATTTAAATCATGCAACTGGCCCACATAGTTTGCTTTTGAAAAAACTTTCTGATGCCATCGCTGCTTTTCAAGATGACTTGCAATTGTTGGGTATACAAGAAAGAGTAGCCGGTTTAACTTTTTCTGAATTTGGAAGACAAATAGCTGCCAATGCAAGTTTTGGAACGGATCATGGAGATGCGGCACCTTGCTTTTTATTCGGTTCCTGTATAAATGCCGGCATTATTGGACCTAATCCTCAAATTTCTAATTTACCGAGCGCGCAAGGCGGAGTGCCAATGAATATTGATTTCCGAAATATTTATGCATCGCTTCTGAAAGATTGGTTTGGAGTACCTGCTCAGGAAGTACAAACTTTATTCGAGCATCAAATAAATTATTATTCTATAATTGCAGGATGTAATGTTGGGTTAGATGATATCGATAGTGGTAAAGCGACTGCATTATTGTACCCAAATCCAACGCCTTCTAATTTTACGATAAAATTCAATAATCTTGTCGAAGGAATGGTGGCTGCTGATATTCTCGACTTGAATGGAAGAACAATTAAAAGGCTTTTTTCCACTCATTTAAATGCTGGAATTCATCATATTCCATGCGAATCAGCAGATTTAGCGGAAGGGCATTATATAGTATGTATTCGAAAAGGTGATCAAACAGAAAATTTAAGCTTGATAAAAATTACCTAATTATTTTAATAAATTTAAGGTCCCGGTGATTAATCTCCGGTCGTCTACTCCTTTAATTTTAAAATTAATTTTCCACGTGTAAATACCTTCTTGACAATGTTGGGATACTCCATATGTTCCATCCCAACCTGTATTCACGTTGTTACTTACCCAAATAATTTCTCCCCAACGGTCATAAATGCTTAACTCATAATAATAAGGATCAAATCCACTGGTGAAAATGGGTTTCCATGTCTGATTAAATTCATCTTGGTCAGGAGTGAAGGTATTGGGAATGTAATAGATAAGTCCTTCCTCATAGGCAATTGGATTGGTCACTGAATCAGCGCAACCTGAATTAGAGTAGGCATAAAGTGTTACAGAATATCCTCCGTATGTATTATTAAAGATATGCGTTGGATTGGTTAAATTAGAATTGCTGCCATCGCCAAAGTCCCATGTATAGGTGGAGGCACCAACTGTTCCATTCTGAAAGTAAATGGATTCCGTTGGATTTCCAAATACTCCCGGCAGAAAACTGAATTCGGCAATTGGGTCAGGTTCAACACAAATATAGTCTGGCATAAGAGCGGTTGCTGAGCAACCATTCAAGTTAAATTGCAATTCAATATCATAGCACCCTGACGTAGTGAATTGTTGTGAGATTACCGGGGTATTTCCCATTAAACTACCGTTTGATAACCAGGTATAGGTGGCTCCTGGAATATCTGCGGTAGTAAATGTAACATTCAAAGGGCTACATCCAATTGTAGTGTCAGCGCTAAATGATACAGCACCGTTATTTGAAATAAGAACAACCATGGTACTTGTGTCCGCACATTGATTAGGAGTAGGGGTGAATGAATAAGTAGTTGGTCCTAAAAGAAGTGTATTAATTGTTGGTGTATTCCATGTGCCAGCGATAGAAGGAACATTAACGGATTGAATTGATAGAACCGGAGATGGAATTTGACCTAAACAAAAAGGGCCTTCCGGATTAAATTGAGGTTCAATTAAAGGATTTATTGTTAACTGACAAGAATCGGTACTTGTGCAGCCACCCAAGGAAGCAGTTACTGTATACATGACGCATTGAGTTGCATTAGATGTGTTGTTTACTACTTGATTAATTACGCCGCCAGAACCATTGAAAGCGCCAGTAATAGCTGGATTATTCGAACATGTCCAAGTATAGGTAAGTCCACCTGCTGGATTGCTACTAATAGGAATGATGGCATTTGCACCACTGCAAATAGTGTCATATGGCTGGATAATTACTTGTATAGGTGGGTTGACAACAACATTTACATATTCAATGGTTTGACATCCTTGGTTATCTTGGCCATTAAGAATAGCGACGTAATTTCCAGGATTTGCATAGGTAACAACATGTGGTCCAGCGCCAACAGCTGATGTGGGAGTTCCACCGCTTAAAAAATTCCATTGAAGACCGCCTGCACAATTTACCGAGGTGGAACCGTTATATGAAATATTCCCACCTGAACAAATCGTTAATGGATTGGCTACAATGTTTGGATTTGGACCAGCAAACGTAGCGCCATTAGGTAGATTGCTATTAAAGGTAATTGTAAATCCAGTGTTCGCACTAAAGTTATTGACTAACATAGCATAGGAAGTTCCTGCCACCATATTAACGGATTGTACATAGGCATTATATCCTGCTTGACATCCTGGAAATTCATTGAGGTCGAATTCTGCCGAACTTAGGCCTGTTGAACCTGTTGCATTTAAGCAAGATGATGAACAACATCGAATAGGCGTTCTGCCTACACATGGGTCATTACCAGAAAGTTGATAAAATATAAAGTCAATGTCATCATTCGAATTAATTGGAATAATGTCAAAGGTAAATGGCCCGCTTGTAGCACACGTCCAATAAAACCAAGAAGAATTTCCTTCGTCAACGCCGGGTACATCCAAGCAAGTCCCTGGTTCAGGTTCATCGTTATTTAATCCACCTCCACTTAATGTGGCAACACTCACCGGGTTTTGGCTACAAAGAAAAGCTGCTCCGCCACAATCTGCACCAGGATTTGAAGTAGGGGTATAGTTGTTTAAACACAATTCAAATGTTCCTTCATTCGCTTGAAGAGATGACACTCTAATAAAATATATGACTCCTGGAGTTAATGCACCTTCGTACAATTGTGTTGTGCCAATTCCAGCTGTTCCATTTGAACAACCTAATTCATTTAACAAACCTCCACAAATACCGGAATAAATGGCTACTCTTGGCTGAAAAAGGCTACCGCCATTACCTGAACCATTTACAGAAATAAGCACATCGGTTCCTATTGCGGTGAATTGAAACCAAACATCTTCGGTTGCTGTAGCTGGCCAACAAGTAGGTGTTGAGTAGCTACTTGGAATTGATCCGATATTGGTGTAAAATCCGTTTCCAGAGCAAAAATTAATTACGTTTGAAATATTTGTTGCCGAGGTACAATCCTCTGCTTGAGCATATATTTCTAGGCTGAGCAATATAAAAACGAAACCAAGTAACCTTTTAATCATCTATTTCCCTTCCATTTAAAAACAAAATTCAGACGGAAATTAATCATTATGGTTGTGTAAACCAAATATTTAATCTTTTTTCAACTTTTCTACTTCTATTTGTCGCTGCATTAGGTTGCCTTTGAAGCCCTGTTGTTTAAATAGTTGATAACGTGAAGGTTGTTTGTTTTCTGGCCAAGAATTATTAGAAAGATTCACATCGGCTGTTTCTAAAAATGGATCCAAACGAATGGAAATAACTTCTTTATCAAATATAAATACCTTACTAATTTGCTTTTCATTAAGGCGCCAAACCTCTGCTGGAATTCGAATTATTTTTTCCGTATTGTCTTTAAAAGTGAATTCGAAAATGAGTGGCGTAACAAGTCCTCCGATGTTATCAATTAAGACTTCATAAAATTGTTTATTTGCGTTTAATATTTCGAGTTCTTTTGGACTTAGTTTTGAAATGAATTCATTGTATTCTTTAATATCCATTGCATCAACGGCATATTTATTCCTTTTTGCGTAAAAATCATTGATGTCTTTATCTTTTTCGTTGATTGTTTCAACGATAGTTGTTTTATTCAGATCATCACCGATAAATTGATCTTTTTTTAGATTTTTGTCAAGTAGAAATGCTTTTTCGATGGTGGGATTTTGCGTGTTTAACTGAAACCATTTCACCTCATTTATAGCAACATCTACGGGTTGAGTTTCATAAAACCATCCACGCCAGAACCAATCTAAATCAACCGCTGAGGCGTCTTCCATTGATCGGAAAAAATCAGCAGGGGAAGGATGTTTAAATTTCCATCTTTCACAATAGGTCTTGAAAGCAAAATCAAAAAGTTCTCGTCCCATAATCGTTTCACGAAGGATATTTAAGGCAGTTGCAGGTTTTCCGTAGGAATTATTTCCAAATTGAAAAATAGATTCGGAGTTGGTCATGATAGGGGATATAAAGTTCTGATCGCCACGCATGTAATCTGCAATAAGGTAGGCAGGTCCTCGGCGAGAAGGGTAACCTCTTTCCCATTCTTGCTCTGTCAAATATTGAACGAATGTATTTAATCCCTCATCCATCCATGTCCATTGTCGTTCGTCGGAATTAATAATCATAGGGAAAAAGTTATGTCCCACTTCATGAATAATAACTCCCCACATGCCATATTTTGTTTCTTCTGAGTACGTTCCATCTTCCTCTGGACGGCCACCATTAAAACAGATCATTGGGTATTCCATCCCGATTGCTTTGGAATGAACAGAGATGGCAACAGGGTAGGAGTAATCCACCGTATATTTTGAATACGTTTTTATGGTGTGTGCTACCAATTTTGTGGAGTATCTTTCCCAAAGTGGGTTTCCTTCTTTGGGGTAAAAAGACATGCAGAGTACGTTATTATTGGCAATTTTAACATTTTGTGCATCCCAAATAAATTTTCTTGAAGAGGCAAATGCGAAGTCACGGACATTCGTCGCTTTAAAAATCCACGTCTTATTTTTGCTAGTTTGGTTCGATTCTGCTTTGATGGCCTCTTCTTGCGTAACGATAATTATTGGGTTGTCGGACACTTTCGCTAACTCTAATCTTTTCCGCTGCGCAGCATTTAGGACGGTGGTGGCATTTTGCAATACTCCGGTAGCACCAACAATATGATCCTCAGGAACTGTAATGGATACTTCGTAATTACCAAATGGCAAGGTAAATTCTCCTCTTCCTAAAAACTGTTTGTTTTGCCAGCCAGTCACATCATTATACACGCACATTCTTGGGAAGTATTGAGCAATGGTGTACAGGTAATTCTTATCTTTTTCAAAATATTCATAACCCGATCTACCTCCAACTTTCATGCGGTCATTAATGTTATACCACCATTTCACTTGAAACGAAATAGACGAATGAGCGGCCAATGGTTTTTCTAAATCAATTCGCAGCATCGTTTTATTGATGGCATATTTCATTTTTATTCCTTGCGTTGTAGAAATAGATTCAATCTTAAATCCGCCATCGTATTTGAAGTTTTTTGCATCAAGATCAGCCAACGATTTAAAATCCTCCATTTTCTCCACTTCGATAAGTTTTGTTTCTGAATTTTCAGCATATATATTTTGATCTAATTGAAGCCATAAATACGATAATTGATCAGGCGAATTATTGGTATAGGTAATGGTTTCTGTCCCCGATAATATTTGTGTTTTATCATCTATAGTGATGTTCATTTTATAATCAGCTTGTTGCTGATAATACTCATGTCCAGGCGCCCCTGCAGCATTTCTGTAGGTGTTTGGAGTCGGTAACTCAAGATCCAACTGAGCAAACTTTTTTTGCGCATGGATGCCATTAAAGAAAGCTAGAAGGCAGGAGAGGCTTAGAATGTATTTCATTTTAATTGAGATTAATTGTTTGTTCACGTTGAAAAAGCATAAATTGATAGCTTGAAATTGTTTCGCTAATTAAGGTAACTTTTTGTTGCTGTTCAGGAAATAAATCCATGAATAAATCATACTTTAAAAGGATTGGAATTTCTTTATGTAATGGTTCAGAGATTAAGTAAAAATAAGTGAATCCGTCTAATGTGTTTTCGTATCCCTCGATGCGTTGAAAAATAGTTTTTCCTTCTTGCTTAATAACGAAGCCATTTAATATTAACTGATTTATTTTGCTTGATAGACTATCTATTTTCCGCGCTTTTTCTATATTAATATCCACCACTTTTTTTCTGAAATAATTGTCTAAGTCATGGCTTGAAACCTTAATGCTAATTTCTAGGCACGTCGTTTCTTTGTTATATTGTATTTCTGCAAATGAAAAATAATACTCATGCGAAAAGGCAAATCCTGAAATGAATAAAGAAATGAAAATATAGAAGCTTCGCATACCAAATTTTGATGAGCGAATTTACAAATAAAAAAACGTGTCGCCAATTTTATAAAATAAGGTGATGCAACTCATTCGTTTTTATTTTCCTCCATTATATTGTATTTTTGGTCAATTTATTAATTGTTTTATATGAAAAGATTGTTGTTTTTAAGGGGGAAATTAAAAGGGGTATTTTTTATGCTTCGCCTTCATCATATCGTTCCAGCGCATTACTTTTCGTTTCTTGGACAATTATCTAAACTTTCTCGTTGGATTTCTATTCATAGACACGAGGGAATGAGTGATTTCTATTGCTTTAAATTTTTGTATGCTAATCGCGAAAAGTTATTTAATTACGTCATCGAAAAAGAAGCGCTTAACAATCCAATTGATTACCTGGAATTTGGCGTTTCAAAAGGTGATTCGTTTAAGTGGTGGACGTCACGCATAGATCATAAGGAGGCTAGATTCCATGGTTTTGATACATTCACTGGACTTCCTGAAGATTGGGGACCATTTAAAAAGGGTGATATGAGTTCTGGGGAAGAACTTCCAGAAATAGAAGGAGATAGACATCAATTTCATACTGGCTTATTTCAACAATCCTTATTGCCGTTCTTAGTTTCATTTGAAAATAATAAGCGTAAAATTATTCATATGGATGCTGATTTATACACGGCAACGCTTTATGTTTTAACCTTGCTTACCCCATATCTTAAGAAAGGCGACATACTATTTTTTGATGAATTCAATGTTCCCATGCACGAGTTTAAGGCATTCGAAGAATGGACAAAATCTTTTTATATAAAATATGAGGTTTTAGGCGGTGTAAATAATTATTATCAAGTTGCTATAAAAATTTGTTAACTTAAAAAGCCCCGCGAACGAGGCTTTCTAACAAACAAACAACAAACGCAATCACCTTCTTATTTCATGAATGAATTATCGAAGGAATATTTTTTCTCCTTTAGGAAGTTGTTCATCTGGAGAAGAAATTTCATTCTTCCGCATAATAGGTTTAAGCTTTACAGCTTCTTCTTGCGCTATTTCGCGCAATGTTTTTGGTTCGTCTAAAACAATGTATTTTTTTACTTTTGAATGATTTCTCCTAGGAGCTAGATAGATTATAGTTCCTTCTTCTAGTATGTCTATGCTTGGAATTTGTTCATTGTATTTATGGAGTTGTCTAAGGGTAATCCCATGTCGTTTAGAAATCTTGTAATATGAATCTCCCGCTTTCGCTTTTACAAATGGCACGTGATTACTATGCATTAAGTTTTCAGTTGTTAATGCATTGGAGAATATTGGATTGTTTGGCGTCGTATTGTTATCAAGTTCGTAAAGTTTAAGTTCTTCAATAATGTTGATCAATAAAGTAGCATACGATGGACTAGTGGCATATCCTGCCTCTTTTAATCCTTTAGCCCATCCTTTATAATCGCTTGTATTTAAACTAAATAAACCTTGGTAGCGTTTGTTGTTTGTCAAAAATAGGCTGTGGTCTTTATAAGAGTCATCCACTTTTTTATAGGCCCTAAAACACTCGTTTTTTGCATCATCATCAAAATAGGCCTTTTCTCCCGTCCAATTTGAATGACATTTGATTCCAAAATGATTGTTGTATTCTTTTGCTAAGGATGAATTCCCACTTCCTGATTCTAAAATTCCTTGTGCTAAGGTTATACTTGCTGGAATTTTATATAATTGCATTTGTTCGATAGCAATCGACTGATAGTGTTGTTTGTATTGTAATTTACTTGTTTCTAACGGTTCCGCACAGAAGGCAGCCAAGGAAACAATGTTAAAAATAATAAAACTAAATTTTCTCATATTCTTTTGTATTGTGGACTTTAACGCTTAAGTTCTCTTAAGGTTTCACATCAATACTTATGACTTGTAATTCAATGGATTATATTCTAAGAAGTTGATTTATTCGTTCCACCGCTTGAAAAATTGGACAAAAAAAAGCGAGGAAATTTCCCTCGCTTTTAAAGTAATTCTATGTTTAATTAATAACGGTAGCTATCAGATTTAAATGGACCTTCTACTTTCACACCAATATAATCAGCTTGATTTTCAGAAAGCACTTCTAATTCCACCCCAATTTTAGATAAATGCAAGCGTGCTACTTTTTCATCTAGATGCTTAGGAAGAACATATACATCATTCTCATATTGAGATGTATTTTCCCATAATTCTAACTGAGCGAGCACTTGATTGGTAAAAGAGGCTGACATAACGAAAGACGGATGGCCAGTTGCACAACCAAGGTTAACCAAACGACCTTCAGCTAAAACGATAATATCTTTTCCTGCAATATTATACAAATCAACTTGCGGTTTAATTTCTATTTTAGAAGCACCATGGTTAGTGTTTAACCAATTCATGTCGATTTCGTTATCAAAATGTCCGATATTACATACGATGACTTTATCTTTCATTTTCTCAAAATGGCTTCCCTGAACGATATTTTTGTTACCAGTTGCCGTTACGATAATATCTCCTAAATGAACCACGGAATTAAGCTTTTTCACTTCGAATCCATCCATTGCAGCTTGTAAAGCACAAATTGGATCTATTTCCGTTACGATTACTCTTGCTCCTGCCCCTTGTAACGAAGCAGCAGATCCTTTCCCAACATCTCCATAACCACAAACAACAGCTACCTTTCCAGCCATCATAACATCTGTTGCACGTCTAATTGCGTCTACTAATGATTCTTTACAACCGTATTTGTTGTCGAATTTAGATTTCGTAACCGAATCATTAACATTAATAGCAGGAATCATAAGCGTACCATTCTTGATACGATCATAAAGTCTTAATACACCTGTTGTTGTTTCCTCGGATAATCCACGAATATCTTTTGTTAATTCTGGAAAGTGATCAAAAACCATATTGGTTAAATCACCACCATCATCTAAAATCATATTTAATGGTTTACCACCTTCAAATGCAAAAATCGTTTGTTCGATACACCATTCAAATTCTTCTTCATTCATTCCTTTCCAAGCAAAAACAGGGATGCCAGTAGCAGCAATTGCAGCAGCAGCATGATCTTGGGTTGAAAATATATTACAAGATGACCACGTTACTTCAGCACCTAATTCAGTAAGTGTTTCAATTAAAATAGCGGTTTGAATGGTCATGTGTAAGCATCCTGCGATGCGCGCACCTGCTAAAGGTTTGGAAGGTCCGAATTCTTCACGAAGTGCCATTAATCCTGGCATTTCAGCTTCCGCTAATTTCATTTCTTTTCTACCAAATTCAGCCAAGCTAATGTCTTTTACTTTGTAGGTCATTTTTTCAGTTATATTACTCATGGTTATTTATTTTTATCGTTGCAAAATTACAAAACAAAGCTGCCTTGTCAAAATATTTATATTAAAGTCTTTCTTTTATTAGTTCTGTTAATCCGTCAATAAATAGTGGATGGTCATTTGAACTAGCAACTAGTTGGACCTTTTCGCCCCCATGCTCTTCAAAAATTTCTTGGTATTCAGCGCCAATTTCAATAATTGTTTCTAAACAGTCAGCTACAAATGCTGGACTAAAAACCAACAATTTTTTAGCACCTTTTTTTCCCCACTCTTCTACCACCTTGTCTGAAAAAGGAGTGAGCCACTTTTTGTCCAAGCGAGATTGAAAACAAACGGTGTAATCCTCTTCTTTTAAATTTAATTTGGCTGCGATTAATCGTGTTGTAGCATAACTAGTCGCTTTGTAGCAAAATTTGTTTTTCTCATTAACTTCTGAGTCGCAAGGCTGGTCACCACACAAGTCGCTGCCTTCATACACTTTATCGACTTGACGCTCTGGTAATCCGTGAAATGAGAAAAGTATATGGTCGTATGATGCTAGATCAAATTCTTTAGCGTTTTCAACAATAGAATTAATGTATCCTTCATTCTCATAAAATTGACTCACTATTTTAATTTCAGGAATCACCCACCATTCTTGTATGATTTTCATTGCTTTCTTTATGGCAGAACCGCTGGAGGCACTCGCGTATTGAGGAAAAAGTGGTAAAACAATAATCTGGTCGTAATTACACAATCGCATTTTCTCTAGAACGGAATCCATGGATGGATTTTGATAGCGCATGGCCATTTCAATCGTTACATTATCATCCTTAAATTTTTCTTGTAATTTAGTTTGAACTGACAGCGAATGGGTTAATAAGGGAGATATTCCCGCGCCGTGTTCCCAAAGTTCTTTGTAAATCTTGGCTGATTTAGGTGCTCTGAAGGGAACGATTATTCCGTTAACAAGAATTTTTCGTAACAACCATGGAATGTCGATTACACGCTCATCATTTAAGAACTCAGACAAATAACGTCTAACATCTTTTGTTTTTGGACTATCTGGAGTACCCAGTTGTAATAATAGTACACCTGTTTTTTTCATTCTTAATAATAGGTTAGTTTCTAAACAATTTTCAATTAGTAAAGTTCAAAGTTAGAGCAATTATTCTTTTTAGCGTTCATCTAGATTGAATGGTTGTAATATTTATGGTCGTTTGGTTTTAGGAGTTTTTGGGTTAATTTTATTTTGAGGTGCTGAGCTTAATGATTTTTATATAAATCGAATAATGTGGACTATGCGTGCTAAAAGCCCTGAAAGGGTTTGATAGCTAATCATTGGGCAAAGCCCTATGAATTAGCAAGAATCACGCGGTTAAAAGCCCTGAAAGGGCGAGATATTAGAGCAATATTAATCCCAAACGTATCTTTCATCGTATTCAACTTCGTATTTTTTCAAAAATGTCTTGTATTCATCTTGAAATGTTTTTTTACTATGACGTTCCTTTTGATTTACAATATAATTTATAACTATCTCTACCTCTGCAGGATTCACTGAAAAAGCTCCATAACCATCTTGCCAATAGAAATTTGTGTATTCTTCACCTTTGGTTTTTATCCATTTAGAAGAATGTGATTTCAGTTCCTCAAGTAATTTCACTAATGTTATTTTTTTGGAAAGCATACAAAGGATATGAATATGATCGGTAAAACCACCTACTTTGATTACTTGACAACCTAACTTATTACAGATGCCACCTAAATAACTATAAAGTTCGCTTTCTACTGATTGATGTATTAAAGGTTGTCTGTATTTCGTGCTAAACACGATATGAATATAATTTTTTACTAGTGACTGTCCCATGTTAATATTTCACCCTTTCAGGGCTTTGTTAATGTTGGTTAGTTTCTGTTTCCGATGGTCTTTGCCCATCGTTAACAGATGATACCCTTTCAGGGTTTTAATGCTCAGAAATAGAAATAGTGTCAAACTATTATTCTATTCACTACTAAAATAATAAAAAAACGTTTTATAGTTTCCAGCACCTCAAAATAATTTTAACCCGAGTCTTTTATTTCATTTTTATTGAAAGAAATAAGTATCACTCGATTTCGTATTTAAGAAGTGTCAAGGCAGTTCCATCTAACAATTGTACAACCACTGCAATAGTCCCTGGATTTTTACTATTTAATGTATAATTCCATCCCGTACTCGTTGTATTAAATTGAATCCAATCTTCATCATCCACGACTAAGTATACATTTTTAAATTGCCCAGATTCTATCGTAAAGATATGTGGCTTTCCCTTTTTTAGAATTCTTTCTGTTGGTGCTTTAACCAAGATGTTTTCTGTTATTGGATAATAATTTGGAATATCGAGGATTTTTTTTTCTTTTATTTTCAGCAATAATTCATCGACATTTAACCATCCCGATGAGAAGGCAGGAGGTTTAATATTTGGGATTTCTAAAAATGTTTCAAATGAAATAGTAGGAATTAAAAATTGTTTGTCATTTTCTTTTGGTAGATGCGAAAAAATCGAAATCTTAGGGTCTACATTAAACCAGCAATTTTTGAAAACCTTTTTACTTTCTAATTTGCCTTTGCTATTGGTGAATGCATAACCTTGCCCCCAAGTCGCGTCAAAAATGGTCCAAACACCATCAATATTAATGGCATTCCAAGCATGATTGGTAGCATCCTCTATATTATCGTATGAGTCTCCATCGTAACTGTATCCTTTCGCTAAACCGGTCAAGGTAATAATATTGAGCCCTATTTTCTCTCCTAAAGCTTGATATAGATTGGCAAATCCAGCGCAAACCGCAAGTTTAGTTTTTAATACGCCTTCAGCTGAATTATCTCCCAATTGCTTTGAATTATACCCATGATCATCGTAATTGATATTTTCAGCCAACCAAACATAAATCATTCTTGCTTTTTCCAAATCGCCTGCTTCCTTCAGAAGAAAATAGTTAGCTAATTCGTCAATGGATGTGTTCTTGTTCGGGTATGCCTTGGCATACGAATCGAAACTAGCGAAATCAACTTGAGCATTAAAAAGATACGGTAAAAAGAAAAGGAAATAGAGGAAAAATGTTTTCATGGTGTTTGTTTTTCGTCGAATATAGGGAGTAATGGGCTTTGTGAAATTTAATTAACAAAACTATAATTCCTATAAATATTTCATAAGCAATAGCTTATAGCTCACTAGCTTAATCTATATGCTACCCATTTGTAGATGTTCAAGCGACGATTTTAGAATTACTTCATATTAGAGGGGCATATACCAATGGAAATATAATGTTGGAATTATTCTATTAGTTTTTCTGTATTTCTAGAAATTAATGTTAATTTTAGTTTTTAAAACCTGTAATTTAAAATTATGTTAAAATCTTATATCACGCTTTACATCCTCAGTGTCCTATTCTTTAGTTGCCAAAATAACGATAGCAAAATAGAAGAATTAGAAAAAAAAATACAAATGCAAAATGAAGCTATAGCAAAGGACAAAGAAGCGGTTGTAAATAATACGCTGGAGGAAAAAGATGCTGAAATAAATAAGTTGAAAAATAAGAAGAAAGCAAATGATAACTCTAGTTATTTTGCTAAGGGTGCTGGAATGTTTCCAGAAGGTTCTCAGCGATATTTATCTTATGTCGACATTGAATATTTGAGCTCAAGAGATCTTAAGATTATGCGAAACGAAATTTTTGCTCGTCACGGGTATATTTTTAAAACGTCTGACATGATTCAGCATTTTAGTGAGCAGTCATGGTATAGACCTCTGAACAACGATGTAACAGCTTATTTGTCCAAAATAGAGAAAGAAAATGTTAATTTTATAAAACAGTATGAATAAGTTTTCACACTAGTTTAAGAAATTGATTTCACTACTAAATCTAGTGTAATGAAAAGACTAATTCAATCATTTATTTGTTTGTTAATTCCTTTTCGCATTGTTTATCAAAAAATCGCTATATTTGAAAGTGCTGAAGTTTATTTAGGACACTACTTATTTACAATCTATAATTAAATTTTATGTTAAAATCTTTTATCATTCTTTCCATCCTTAGTGCCCTATTCTTTAGTTGCCAAAATAATGATAGCAAAATAGAAGAATTAGAAAAAAAAATGCAAATGCAAAATGAAGCTACAAAAAAAGATAAAGAAGCTGAATTAAAGAAAACTGCAGCGGAATTAGATGCTGCAATAATTAATAAATCAGATAAAGACGAAAAAGCGATACCCCGAATGAATTGCAAAGCGGAGTATAAATACTTATTAGGAAAATGGAAAGGAACTTTAAGAGATAAAAGTTTAACTATTGTTATAGAAAACATTGATGGGAATATAGTAACAGGATACAATATTGTTGGATCCAATAAAAGGCCTTTGAATGGAAGGATTTATCAAAATGATTTGGAGGGTGATGGCGAATGTTTGGGACACGGAGATATTTATAAATTAGTGCTAAGTGAGCCTGGTGACAATAAGTGGGATGGTGTTTTTAAAATTTATTTAAGGTTTTGCACCTTTGAAAATGATAACGGTGAAATGGATGGTATATCTTACATTGGATTTGGTGATTGGAAAGCTAATAATGGGACAAAGTCAGGAGATGTTAATTTAAGTAAGAATTAAAATAAAAATTATGAAAAAAATAATCATTTATTCGTTTCTTTTTATCTCGCTAGGAGCCGGTTTTTCGTCATGTGGAAAATATGAGGAAGGCCCTAATTTTACTTTTTTAAGCAAAAAAGCTCGAATTACGAATACTTGGAAATTTACAGCGCAGAAGCAAAATGGGATAGATGTAACTCCCGATCCTATGTCATATTCAATAACCATGACTTTAAAAAAGGATGGTACCCTTGATGCTGATTTAACAATTTTTTCGCAACCTTTTACTTATTCTGGAAGCTGGGCATTCAGTGATGATAACGAAGACTTAATATTAACTGACCCTACAGGCACACAAACTTTCGAAATCCTTAAATTAACCAACAGTGAATTAAAGGTGAGTAATATTCAGAATGGCGACGAAATAGTAACAACTTATACAGCGCAATAATATTAGTTGATTTTTTTTTAATTAGCCCATTTTACTTAATCCACGATTTTTGCTAATTTTGGAAAGTGTTTTCATTCGATATTTTTACAGAAATCTCCTCCCCTTCTGATTTTGAAATCCTCGCTTTAGAGATTTATCAATATCAAAAGACGCATTGTAAGGTTTATGGAGACTATGTTCGATTACTCAATCGTCCTGATCCCTTGTCTTTGAATGAAATTCCATTTTTGCCGATTGAGTTTTTTAAGCAGCACGCTATTCTTTCGGATACATTTAATAATGCAGCAGCAATTTTTAAAAGTAGTGGGACTGGGGGAGATTCCAGGAGTTCCCATTTTGTGGCTGATATAGACTTGTATAGAAAATCATTTTCATTGGCATATCGGCAAGCAATAGGTCCCCCAGAAAACCAAGTTATCTTGGCTTTATTACCCAATTATCTTAGCCAAGGAGATTCAAGTTTGGTATTCATGGTCAATGAACTGATTTCTCAATCCAATAATTCTTTGTCTCAATTTCTGTTGGGAGATTTAGCGACACTAAAAACGGCTTACTTAGAGGCAATTTCTTTAGGGAAAGTTCCGGTAATTATTGGTGTTTCTTATGCCTTATTAGATTTAGCCGATCACGGTGTCGATTTAGCCAAAGCGATTGTTATTGAAACAGGTGGGATGAAAGGGCGCCGCCAAGAACTCTCCAAAGCGGAATTGCATGCAATTTTAAAAGAAAAATTAAATTTATCTTCCGTTTATTCTGAATATGGTATGACCGAATTACTTTCTCAAGCTTACAGTAAGAAAGAGGGTGTTTTTCATTGTCCGCCTTGGATGAAAGTTTTAATACGGGATGTGTATGATCCTTTACAATTGCTTGAAGATGGAAAAAAAGGGGGCGTTAATATTATTGATTTAGCCAATTTACATAGTTGTAGTTTTATAGCTACACAAGATATGGGAAGGGTTTTGAAGGATGGTTTTGTTTTGGAAGGCCGTATGGAAATGGCGGATTTAAGAGGATGTAATCTACTAATCGAATAGTGATTCAAAACTTTATGTTAATTTTGAATTAATCATGACAATACAAACAATTATAATTCTTGCTGTTACTGGTCTTATGGCGGGTATTTTAAGTGGATTTGTAGGAGTTGGTGGCGGCATTATCATTGTTCCTGCATTGGTGTTTTTGTTAGGTTTATCTCAACACGAAGCACAAGGAACTTCCTTGTTTATACTTTGTATGCCCGTTGTATTTTTGGCTGTTTTTAATTATTGGAAGCAAGGACAGGTCAATTGGAAATTCGGATTGATTATAGCACTCACTTTTTTTATTGGTGGTTTTATTGGTTCAAAATTATCCTTGAAACTTTCGCCTAGCATTGTCCAAATTATATTTGGATGTATTATGGCCTATGTTTCTTTTCGCTTATTATTAGCGGGATTTTCAAATCTATCTTCCAATGAATCCTGAAATTTTTAGCACCATATCTCTTAAAGCAGCAGATCTTTATCTAAAGATAAAAGGATATAGGGAACATTTACATCAGCACCCAGAATTATCATACAAAGAATTTGAAACAATGGCATTTGTTTCCGAACGATTAACAGAATTGGGTATTCCCCATGAAACGAAGGTGGGTGGAACGGGTGTTGTTGGGATCATTAGAAATGATTTTCATCCGAAGGAGGCATCATGCGTTGCATTGAGGGCTGATCTAGATGCATTACCTATACAAGAGGAAAATGAGGTAGCTTATCGTTCCAAACGTCCGGGTATTATGCATGCTTGTGGACATGATTTTCATACCGCAACGCTTTTAGGAGTTGCTGAAATTCTAATGAGTATTAAAGACGAACTTCCTCATCCCGTTAAATTAATTTTTCAGCCAGGAGAGGAGCAAAATCCGGGTGGTGCAACCCTGATGATTACCGATGGCGTTCTAGAAAACCCAAAAGTATCTCACCTATTTGCGTTACATGTTTTTCCGGATTTAATGGCTGGAGAACTTGGCTTGAAAGGTGGACTTTATATGGCTTCGTGTGATGAAATCCACTTGACTATTAACGGAATTGGTGGCCATGGTGCCGTTCCTGCAAAATGCGTTAATCCCTTGTCTATTGCGGCAGAAATCATCTTATCGACAGAAGAAGTTTTATTTAGAGAAAAACCTCAAGACGTTCCACAAGTGATTTCGTTTGGTCGAATGGAAGCTTACGGTTCAACAAATGTAATTCCCTCTTCAGCGATCTTGAAAGGCACTTTCCGCACCATGGATGAAGCGTGGCGTAAAAAGTCACATGGCCTGATGGCTCAAAATTTTGAGAAGCTCACTGCAAAATATGGCGGTACTATCGATATCGATATTTCGATTGGTTATCCATTTTTGCATAACGATGAAGGAATCACCAATAAAGCAAAGGCTTTATTCCAACTGAACTTTGGACAAGAAAATGTCATCGATTTACCCTTGCGTATGACTTCTGAAGATTTTGCTTTTTATAGTCAAATCGCCCCGGTTTGTTTTTACCGTGTTGGCGTAGCCGACCCTAAAAAAGAGATTAATTATGGGGTGCATCATCCGAAATTTGATGTGGAACCAACTGCTTTGATTGTAGCCATGAAATCTTTTGCTTCTTGTGCCTTCATTAAAGTTTGATGCTATGAAGAAATACATCTTTCTTATTTTCTTGTTACATCTACTTCTTTCCTGTTCGAAAGAGAATTCATTCAAAAAGAAGCTAAATGGAACATGGCAAATTCAGTTAGTTAAATACCAAGATAATGAAGGTTTTTCCTTTTACGATGAACAAGCCGTTGGTAGCTTAGTTTTCGATGATGCGCAGCTAGTCAGTGGCGCTGTTACCTCTTCATTCACGGGTAATTCAGGACAATTAACGGATACTTTTCAACTTGCGGGACATTACTTTTTAAATCTTAAAAACGAAGAAATAAATTTTGTACTTGGGCAAGACACTCTTAAAGCGCGCTTATTTTTACTCACCAATACAGACTTAGAATTCGAATATTATAATGCCTTAAAATCGAAGCGAGTACGCTATATGTTTAAGAAATCAAAATAATTCTTTTCCTACCAGCGGCATATTATCTTATAATTATGGAATCGATAAGTCATTCCTACTCCAGAGCTCAAACCAATAGTGAAGGTGTTCCCGCTTTGAGCGGTAAGTATTTGGGAAATTACTATGGAAATGATGAAAAGGTAATATCTCATAAGAATGGGTTTAAAGAAATCCCAATTCTAATTTGGCTTCTTCACTCATCATATCTTTATCCCAAGGTGGATCAAAAACGATGTGTACTTTGGCACTTTCAACTCCTTCAACGCTAGCCACCTTGTCTTCCACTTCTTTGGGTAAGGATTCTGCCACCGGACAATTAGGGGAAGTTAAGGTCATGTCAATATCCACATGGAAAGCTGGGGAAATCTTAACTTCATATATTAATCCTAATTCAAATACATCCACCGGAATTTCTGGATCGTAAATCGTTTTCATTATCGCAACAATTCTTTCCTCTAAGTCAGCTTTATTTTCCATTAAAATCGTTTAATTTTAAGTTCAAGCTTTTAATGGCTTCTAATTTCATTCTTTTTACCATTCCCAATAATCCGTTCGATCGAGTAGGGGAAAGGTGCTCCTGTAATCCAATTGCTTTAATGAAAAATAAATCATTGCTAATGATTACTTCCGGCGTTTGCTTATTCATAACTCTGATTAATAAACCAATTATTCCTTTGGTGATAATAGCATCGGAATCCGCCCGATAATCCATTTTTCCATTTATTAATTCTGAATTTAACCAAACCCTAGATTGACATCCTTCAATAAGTTTATCTTCTGTCTTTAGCTCTTCAGAGATGATAGGAAGATCTTTACCTAATTCGATGAGGTACTCGTACTTCTCCATCCAATCATCAAACATTTCAAATTCACTGATGATTTCTTCTTGTATTTTATCTATATCATTCGAGGTCTCCATGGTACTTATTTTAACATGTTAAGACTTCGTTCTAGCGCAATAACAAATTGATCTATTTCTTGCATGGTATTGTAAAAAGCAAAAGATGCCCGAACCGTCCCCGGAATTTTATAAAAGTCCATGAGTGGCTGGGTACAATGATGTCCCGTTCGTACGGCAATTCCTTGTTTATCTAGGAGCGTTCCTAAATCAAATGGATGTAAATCTTTTACTGAAAAGGATACAACGCTTGTTTTATTCTTGGCATCACCAATGATGGTCAATCCCTCAAAGGTTTCCAATACGTGCGACGCATATTCGGCTAAAGCTCTTTCATGTGCTTCTACTGCCTTAAAATCAATGGATTCTATGTACTCAAATGCTTTGCCTAAACAGATTCCTCCTGCAATATGTGGGGTTCCTGCTTCAAATTTGTAAGGTAATTCATTATAGGTAGTTCTTTCAAAGGTAACTTTTGCAATCATGTCACCACCGCCTTGATAAGGAGGCATTTGATCTAATAAATCTTCCTTTCCATACAAGACGCCAATACCGGTTGGTCCAAATACCTTGTGACTTGAAAACACGAAAAAGTCACAGTTTAAATCCCTCACATCAATTAATAGGTGCTGTATACTTTGCGCACCATCAACTAAAAATTTCGCACCAACACTGTGTGCTTTAGCAATCATCTCCTTGATTGGATTTACTGTTCCTAGGGTATTAGAAATATGAGTGATTGCCACTAATTTCGTTTTCTTGGAAAGTAATTTGTCGTATTCATCCTGAAGAATTTCTCCTTTAAAATTGATTGGAATAACACGTAAAACAAGGCCTTTTCTTTCACAAAGCATCTGCCAAGGAACAATATTGGAGTGATGTTCCATCGCTGAAATAATAATTTCATCTCCTTGTTGTAACATATTCCCGAAGGATGAGGCTACCAAATTTATTCCGTCTGTTGTTCCCTTTGTAAAAATAATTTCATTGGATGACTTTGCATTGAGACGCTTTTGAATTCTTGTTCTAGCCGCTTCATATTCAGTCGTAGCACGCTGACTTAAATAATGTACACCACGATGAATATTGGCATTTTCTTTAGAATAATAATGATTAATGGCATCTAAAACCATTTGTGGTTTTTGGGAGGTAGCGCCATTATCGAAATAAATTAAATTTTTCCCGTAAACTTGTTGTCTCAAGGCAGGAAATTCTTCCCGAATTTCACGAACGTTAAAAGGAGGTATTTGCAAAGTACTATTTATTTTCTGCAAAGTTACGCAATACCTTAATTAGAGACACTCTAAATAAGTGATTTATTTTGCAGACATAACAATGAATGGAATCAAGATTTCTTCCATTGAAATACCGCCATGCTGAAAGGTATTTTGATAGTAATTCGCAAAGTGATTATAGTTGTTTGGATAAACGAAAAAATCTTGCTCTTTGGCAAAAACATATTCAGTGGACATTCTAACTTTTGGTAAAAATGCATCCTGTGGATTTTTCACGGTAAATACCTCCTTGGCATTATAGTTTAAGCCCCTGCCTAATTTGTAGCGAAGGTTAGAATTGGTGTTTCTTTCGCCTACAATTTTCACGGGGTTATTTACTTTAATGGTTCCGTGATCAGTTGTAATTATTAATTTGATACCGGCGTCTGCAATCTTTTTAACGATATCTAATAATGGTGAATGTTCTAACCATGAAACAGTAATAGAACGATAAGCTGCTTCATCGGAAGCTAACTCTCTAATTACTTCCATCTCTGTCCGGGCATGCGAAAGCATATCAACAAAATTGTAGACAATAAAATTAGCGTCGTTATCCTTAATCTGGTTGAATTGATCATTAAGTTTTTTACCTGCTTCTAAGTTGGTGATTTTGGTATAACTCCATTTGATATTTTTCCCTAATCGCTTCAAATTCGTCTCTAAAAGTTCTTTTTCAAACATGTTTTTCCCGCCTTCATCTTCCTCACTTCTCCAAAATTGAGGAAACTTCTTTTCTATTTCACTCGGAAGTAAGCCGGAGAAAAAAGCATTCCTTGCATAATGAGTAGCAGTTGGAAGGATAGTGAAAATTATTTTTTCTTCTTCTTTTTTAAAGTACTTAGAAAAGATAGGTTCCACCATTTTCCACTGATCATACCTTAGATTATCAATTACAAGAACGGCTATTTTTTCTTTTCCTAAAAGCGGACTAATGTCATTTTTGATGGCATTAAATAGCATGTCTGGAGCCTTTTCGGTACCATTTAACCAGTCTAAATAATTATCTTCTATAAAATCTGAAAAAAGTTTGTTTGCCTCTTTCTTTTGTAGCTCAAGGATTTCACGCATTCCGGAATCTTCGATTTGTTCTAATTCTAATTCCCAATACACAATTTTAGAATACATTTCCATCCATTCTTTCGCATCCATTCTAGCATTTAAAGCCATCGCCAACTGCCTAAATTCTTGCTGATAGGATGAATTTGTTTTATCACTAATCAATTTATTGGTTTCCAAAATCTTCTTCAGACATAATAATAATTGATTCGGCTTGACCGGTTTTATTAGGTAATCGGCTATTTTACTACCAATCGCTTCTTCCATGATGTATTCTTCTTCACTTTTGGTGATCATCACGATTGGCACTAAGGGAATCTTTTCTTTTATCCGTGAAAGTGTTTCCAAGCCAGAAATACCTGGCATGTTTTCATCCAAAAAAATAATATCGTAGTTGCTTTCTAATGCCTTATCGATTGCATCAGAGCCGTTTGTGACTGTTTCTACACGGTACCCTTTTTCTTCTAAAAATAGAATATGCGGCTTTAATAATTCAATTTCATCGTCTGCCCAAAGAATTTTACATTGCATATGGCTAATTTTTAAGTAGTTTTGGTTTAGAAAATAAAAGTAAGCAATTGCGACCAAAACGAATAATAAACAACAAAAAGAAAATCATTAACGATCCTGTTTATGGTTTTATAGCTATTACAGACGACCTAATATTCGACGTACTAGAGCATCCTTATATGCAAAGATTGCGAAGGATAATGCAATTAGGACTTAGTCATTTAGTCTATCCAGGTGCTCTTCACACTCGTTTTCATCACGTGCTAGGTGCTATGCATTTAATGTCCTTAGCCGTTGCAACTATTCGTAGAAAGGGACATGAAATTACGGTTGAGGAGGAGCGTGCTGCTTTATTAGCTATACTATTACATGACATTGGACATGGTCCATTTAGTCATGCCTTGGAATATGATATTGTTTCTGGTGTAAGCCATGAAGATATTTCTGGTTATTTTATTGAACGTTTAACCGCAGAATTTGGCGATGATTTGAAGAAAGCGCATTCAATTTTCAAGAATCAATACTCAAAACCATTTTTGTATCAATTAGTTTCTAGTCAGCTAGACATGGATCGTTTGGATTACTTGAACAGGGATAGTTTTTATAGTGGAGTGAGCGAGGGGATAATTGGTACAGACCGCTTAATTGAAATGTTAAATGTCCACGAAGGTTTTCTTGTACTGGAAGAAAAAGCAATTTATTCTATTGAGAAATTTATTGTTGCTCGCCGTTTGATGTATTGGCAGGTATACCTGCACAAAACAGTTGTGGTGGCGGAAAATATGCTTATTCAAACCTTACGTAGAGCTAAATTCTTAATGAAAAATGGTCAAAATATTTTTTGTAGCCCTTCTTTAAAATTCTTTTTGGAAAGGGATATAACAAAAGTAGATTTTGAAACGAATGGGGCGGTTTTAGATTCCTTTTCACGTTTAGATGATTATGACATTTGGAGTGCGATTAAAGTTTGGCAAGAAAATGAAGATTTTATTCTCTCGAAATTATCTAAGGGCTTAGTTAATCGTCGTTTATTCAAAATTGAAATAAGTAAAACGCCTTTTAGTGAAGAACGAATAAGGTATGAAAAGCAACTATGCGCTGATACTTTTGGCTTGGATTTAGAAGATGTAGGCTATGTTGTTTACCAGGATGTGCTTATAAATAAAGCGTATAATCAAGATAAGCAAAACATTAATTTGCTAATGAAAAATGGGGAGATTGTCGATTTGGGGGAAGCTTCGGATAATTTAAATATTTCAGCGCTTGCTCAGCCTGTCGAAAAGTATTTCCTATGTTATCCGCTGAGTTAAAAGCTTATTGCCGACTTAGTTTTCCTTCTTTCCAATCACTAATTAATTTAGCCCAAGAATAAGGGTTGAGTAAATTATTAACTGGTAACTGGCCGTTTGTATAAAGTTTCGTATTGCGTTGGTTCTGACTATATCCATATGCCAAAGATGCATCCGTATCAATTCGTGCCGCAACGAATGCTAAAGATTCTCCCGATAATTCTCGTTGTGCCTTTCGCATCGCATCTTCATAAGGTTTCATGTTTACAAAATAACGCGCGAATTGATCTTTTGAAGGCCAAGGATATACGGTTATTTCGGGTAAATTATTAACATCTTTTGTGAGCATGTGAATGATGCTGTATCGATCATCTATTAAAGTGTCTGGCACTATATAGGATGATGTGTTGTATCCTGGACTTGAAAAAAATAGGGTGTCACCTGGAAATGAAACTAAGGAGAAAAAGCCGTAATAATCAGCAATTACACCTCTTCGAATGGATTTGTCGTAAACAGTTACATAGGGTATCGGAACTAGATCTATTTCCGAAACTACGACTCCTGAAAGCTGAGTCATTGAACTTGTATCAATAATATGCCGTTGAGCTGAAATCATTACCAGTTGCAATACAAATAGAAGCGTTATGTATTCTTTAGTTTTCATATACCATACAAGATTAATAATAATTATCGCTAACTGAAAATATTTTAGAACTTATTAGACTCCGTCAAAAAAAAAGAGTGTTTGAAAAGGAGTAATCGCTTGAAATTAAAAAATAAATAACGGTTTCAATAATGATCTATTGCCATCTCCAATGTTGAAAAAGAATATAACATAATTGCTTGGGTTTAATTGCTAAAAAACCATCTTTTTTATGTACTTTTGCAGGAATTTATTTTATAATAGATTCCATATGTCATTAGATAATTTACATAAAATAACGGAAGGACTCACGTATGATGATGTCTTATTAGTACCTTCCTATTCTGAAGTGCTTCCAAGAGATGTCAAGTTGGAAAGTAAATTCTCACGAAATATTACTATTAAATCACCGATCCTTTCTTCTGCTATGGATACGGTTACGGAATATAAATTAGCCATTGCCATTGCCCAACAAGGAGGAATTGGCGTGATTCATAAAAACATGTCAATCGTTGATCAAGCTACGCATGTTCGCAAAGTAAAGCGTTCAGAAAGTGGAATGATAATCGATCCAATTACCTTATTGTCCTCCGCTTTGGTGAAAGATGCGCTTGCCATTATGCGAGAATATAGTATAGGTGGAATTCCAATTGTTGATGAAAATCGTTATTTGAAAGGTATATTGACCAATAGAGATTTGCGATTTGAGAAAAATTTGGAGCGTCCAATTGTTGAAGTAATGACCTCTGAAAATATTATTACTACGGTGGATGGCACCGATTTGTCTACTGCAGAAGATATCTTGCAGGAAAATAGAATTGAAAAATTACCAGTTGTTGACGATCAAAATAAATTGATAGGTTTAATTACTTATAGAGATATTATTAAAGTGCGTGAGCATCCGATTTCTTGTAAGGATAATTTAGGGAGATTAAGAGTTGCTGCAGCTGTTGGTGTTACTTATGACACTATGGAGCGTGTTGATGCATTGGTTGAAGCAGGTGTTGATGCAATTGTTGTCGATACTGCTCATGGACACACTAAAGGTGTTGTGGAACAATTGAAATTAATTAAGGGGAAATACGATTCTGTTGACGTGATCGTTGGAAATGTTGCTACAGCTGAGGCGGCAAAGTTTTTAGTAGAGGCAGGCGCTGATGGCATTAAGGTGGGTATTGGTCCTGGTTCAATTTGTACGACTCGTATTATTGCTGGTGTTGGTGTCCCGCAGCTTACTGCGGTGAATGAAGTAGCCAAGGCGATTCAAGGTTCTGGTGTTCCTGTAATTGCTGATGGTGGAATCCGATACACGGGCGATATTGTTAAAGCGATTGCTGCAGGTGCAGACAGTGTAATGTTAGGTTCTATGTTTGCTGGTGTTGAAGAATCACCGGGAGAAACCATTATATACGAAGGTAGAAAATTTAAATCTTACCGCGGAATGGGATCAATAGAGGCCATGCAACTGGGATCCAAAGACCGCTATTTTCAGGATGCTGAAGATGATATAAAAAAATTAGTACCTGAAGGGATTTCTGGCCGTGTCCCTTACAAAGGAAATATGGCGGAAGTGATGTATCAAATTATTGGCGGTTTGCGCGCCGGAATGGGGTATTGTGGTGCCGCTACTATTGACAAGTTAAAAGGGGCAGCTTTTGTCCGCATAACCACAGCAGGTATGCGTGAATCACATCCTCACGATGTTATGATTACTCGTGAAGCACCAAATTATAGTATTAAATAACTAAATAAAATTATCAAGATGAAAACATTATTTGTATCGATTGCTTTAGTACTTACTTCGTTATCCTTTGCTCAAAAAGAGGCTGTCATCATGACAATTGATGGGAAAGAGGTAACAAAATCTGAGTTCCTTACCATTTACCTTAAAAATAACCCAACTCCAAAGTACGATCAAGCATCTTTAGATGAATACATCCAACTTTTTGAAAAATTTAAGTTGAAAGTAGCAGAAGCAGAAGCCTTGGGTTACGATACTATTCCTAAATTGATGAAGGAGTTAGAAGGCTACAGAAAACAATTAGCGCTTCCTTATTTGATAGACTCCGCTCAGAATCAAGCTTTAGTAAAAGAAGCATATGAAAGATCTCGAGTTGAAGTAAGAGCTTCTCATATACTAATACGTATGGATCCAAATGCTTTGCCTGCAGATACATTAGTGGCTTACAATCGTTTGATTGGATTAAAAGCTAGGATTGATAAAGGCGAAGATTTTGCTTCTGTTGCCAAAATGAAAAATGGTTCAGAGGATCCTTCAGTTATGAATAATGGGGGGGATTTAGGGTATTTTACTGCTTTTCAAATGGTATATCCTTTTGAAGACAAAGCTTTCAATACAAAAGTGGGCGAGGTGTCTAATCCCTTCCGTACAAAATATGGCTACCATATTGTGAAAGTAACAGATAAACGTGCTGCAAGAGGAACTATTAAGGTGGCCCATTTAATGATTTCTACTGGCAAGGAAGCGAACCAAGAAGTCAAAGAAAATGCAGAAAAGAAAATCAATGAAATTTATCAAAAATTATTGGCAGGGGAGAAATGGGACGAATTAGTAGGCTTGTTTTCAGAAGATCCAGGAACTGCTAAAAAAGGAGGGGAATTACCAGCATTCGGCACAGGAACAACGCAGCGAATGGTTCCTTCTTTCGAAGATGCTGCGTATTTACTTAAAAAGGACGGTGATTTTAGTGCTCCTGTAAAAACGGATTATGGATTCCATATTATTAAGCGACTAGAGTGGACTGACGTTAAGCCTTTTGAATCGATAAAGAAAGAAATTCAAGCGAAAGTTAATAAGGATGAGCGCTCAAAAAAGACGCAGGATTCATTTGTTGCTAAATTGAAATCAAATTATGGCTATACGAACGCTGGATCAAAACCTTTAGCTTGGTTTGTTGCCAACTTAGATTCAAGTTACTTTGTGGGGGCATGGAATTATAATAAACTAAAATCGAATAAGGTTATTTTTACCTTAAACAAGAAAAAATTTACCCAGAAAAACTTCGCTGAATATTTACGTAAGAATTATCGAGGAATTAAAAAAGAAGCTTCTCAAAGAGTTATCGAAATTCAAGTGAAAAATTGGGAGAAAGCGGCAATTTTGGATTATGAAGAAAGTCTTCTTTCTGCTAAATATCCTGCATATAAAGCCTTAGTAAACGAGTACCATGACGGAATTCTCCTTTATGAAGTAATGTCAGATAAAGTATGGAATAAAGCGGTAAAGGATACCAGTGGTTTGCGCATGTATTTTAATAAAAATCGTGAAAAATACTTATGGCCGAATAGATTAGACGCAACGATTTATGAATGTCTGAATAATGATATTGCATCGAAAGTATATGGTATGCTAACTAATGACACTATTAATTCTAAACATGTTATTGAAGTAATAAACAAAAACACGGAGTTAAATTTAAAAGTTAAAATGAACAAATTTGATGTTAGTCAAACGCCAATGTTAAAGGATCGCAATTTAAATGTTGGATTGAATAATGCCTATGAGTTTGAAGGTAAATTTTATGTCGTGAAAGTGGCTGCAAATTTACCAGTTATGCAGAAGGAATTTCAAGAGGCAAAAGGCGCATCGACATCCGATTATCAAAATTATTTAGAACAGGAATGGTTGAAGGAGTTAAGGGCGAAACATCCAATCGTTATTAATAAAAATGTTCTTTACGGTTTAGACAAGAAATGATAAAACAACTTTTTTTAGTAGTTCTCTTACTTGTTTGTAGTGCTGATATTTTTGCACAAGGAAAGGTAGTAGATAAAATTATTGCTCAAGTTGGTGATAATATTATCTTGCTTTCTGACATTGAAAGTCAAAAAATACAAGCTGAACAGGCGGGTGTAGTCATTACGCCTATGATGGACTGTAATTTACTCGAGCAAATTATGTTCGAAGAGCTTTTTGTTAATCAAGCTAAATTAGATAGTATCATTATTTCTGATGAACAAGTTGATTCCGAAATGGAAAATCGAATTCGAGTGATTCAAAATAAAATGGGAAGTCGCGAGAAATTAGAAGCTTTTTATGGCAAATCAATCTCGGATATTAAAGATGAGTTTAGAGGTGTTATTAAGGAAAAGTTGCTTGCTCAAGAGATGCAACGTTCTATCACGGAGAATGTGAGCGTCACACCCAAAGAAGTACAAGCTTATTTTAATTCGTTGATTGCGGATAGTATTCCGTTTATTAACATGAAACTCAGTTTTCAGCAAATTGTGAATTATCCTCAAATAACAAAAGCTGATAAATTAATTGCGTATAATAAATTAAGTGAAATACGGAATGATATTGTGGTGAATGGAAAGTCGTTTGAAACGCAGGCTAGAATTAATTCAGATGATTACGGAAGTGCTCAATTAGGAGGAAAAATTGTTGGTACAAAAGGGATGATGGTGCCTCAATTTGAAGCAACGGTTTTTAAACTAAAACCTAATGAAGTTTCGGATATTATCGAAACAGATTTTGGTTACCACATCATTAAATTGATAAGCAGAAAAGGCGATGATTATGTTTGTTTACATATTCTAAAAAGACCAGAATTTAATAATTCATCGCTTGATTTGTCCGCTACTTTAATGGATTCTTGTTATGCGTTACTGAAGCAAAATAAGATAACTTGGGATGATGCAGTAATAAAATTCTCTAATGACGCCTTGACAAAACAGAATCATGGCATTATAACGAATCCATACAATGGTGATCAAACATGGAACATGGAGGATTTGAACGAAGTGGATCAGCAGATCTATCTTTTAACAGATGCAATGGAGAAAGGCGATATCACTTCCCCTAATTTATATGCCGATTTATTCGAAAGAAAACAAGGTATTCGGATTGTACGCTTAATGGGAAGGTATCCTCAACATAAAGCAAATTTAAATGACGATTACGCTTTAATTAAGGCGGCTGCCGAAAATGATAAAAAACAGAAAGCGCTAGATACTTGGCTCAAATCAAAAATTGGAAATGCGTATGTCAGAATTGATGAAGATTATGTGAATTGTAATTTTCGATTGGACTGGGGTGTAAAACAAAATTAAAAGTTAATAATATGTCGGATAAAGATAAGTTAGATCAATTTGTACAGCATATAAGTGCTTTAAAACAAGAGATTCACAAGGTTATTATTGGTCAAGATGAAGTGGTGGATCAAGTGTTGATTTCAATGTTTTCACGTGGTCATTGTCTGCTGGTAGGTGTTCCAGGTTTGGCAAAAACTTTATTGATCAATACAATCGCTCAATCCTTGGGCTTAGGGTTTAGTAGGATCCAATTTACACCGGATTTAATGCCTTCTGATATTATTGGTTCAGAAATATTGGATGAAACAAGGAATTTTAAATTTATCAAAGGTCCTCTATTTTCAAATATGATTTTAGCCGATGAAATTAACAGAACTCCTCCAAAAACTCAATCTGCTTTATTAGAAGCAATGCAAGAACGTCGCGTTACGGCTGCTGGACATACTTATCCTTTAGAAGCTCCGTTTTTTGTACTAGCTACACAAAATCCAATTGAGCAGGAAGGAACCTATCCATTACCTGAAGCTCAATTAGATCGATTTATGTTTAATATTTGGGTAGATTATCCTACATTCGTGGAGGAGATGGCTATCGTTAAAACAACGACATCGGATACGAGTAACTCCATTAATTCTGTTTTGTCTGGACAAGATATTATCGAATACCAAGATTTAATTAGACGGATTCCTGTGGCTGATAATGTCTTAGAATATGCAGTTAAATTAGTTGGAAGTACAAGGGTTAACAGCGATAATGCAACAGAGATTACTAAAAAATACATCACTTGGGGTGCAGGTCCAAGGGCATCGCAATATTTAATTATTGGGGCTAAATGCCATGCTGCTTTTATGGGTAGATATTCTCCAGACATTGATGATGTGAAGGCTGTCGCTAAACCAATTCTTCGTCACCGTTTGGTGAAAAATTATAAAGCAGAAGCAGAAGGTTATAGCATGGATAGAATTATTGAAACCCTTCTTTAATTCTTCGTTGCTACTTTAATGACTAATAAACAACTTATTAGCTACTGCATTTTGAGGCTTTTACGCTATTAAAATAAAATTGTTGATAATAAAGATTTTTTCTAGTTGCAACTAAATGATTAATTTTTATTTTTAACGTAAAATAAGCTATGTTCGACGACGACGAGGAAGACGATTTTTCTGAAAATAAGTTAAATGAGGATATCGAGTATTTCGAGGCACATCTGAATGGATCATCAATTGGCTTTTTGGATAGTGACCGTTTGGAAGCGCTGATCGATCATTTTTTAATTAATGGCCAATATGCGAAGGCAAGAGCCGCTTCAGAATTAGGTAATTATCATTTTACTTACAATCCTTTGTTTAATCTTAGATTAGCACAATCCATGAGTGGTTTAGGTTTGTTAACGGATGCACTAGATATTCTCAATCAAATTGAAAAAACTACGCTGAATCATGTCGAGTTGCAATTAACAAAAGCGGCCATTTTTAGTCAATTACGAGATCCTAAAAATGCCATTAAGTATTTTAAATTGGCATTGGAGTTTTGTGAAATCGAGGACCGAGACGATGTGTATCTTGATATTGCTATGGAGTATCAAAATATGGGCGATTATAAAGAGGCATGTAAAGTTTTAATGGAAGCGTTAAAAGTAAATCCTCAAAATGAAGCTGCTTTATACGAAATAGCATTCTGTTATGATCAATCGGGTAATTACGAAAAAGCAATAAAGTGTTATTCTAATTTTATTGATGAAAATCCTTTTTCCTTTACTGCTTGGTATAATCTAGGAAATGCTTTCTCCAAATCTGAGAAGTATGAAAAAGCATTGTGGGCATACGATTATTCAAGCTTAATTAATCCATCATTTGGTCCGGTCCATTTTAATATGGGAAATGCTTATTTATCGCTGGATAAATATCATCAAGCAATTGAAAAATTCCAGACTTGTATAGAGTTAGACGGTGAAGATGCTATGGCACTTTGTTATATTGGAGAGGCCCATGAGCAATTGGATGAGTTCGAATTGTCTCGTCATTATTATCAATTAAGCTTGGCATTAGCACCTACCTTACCGGAGGCTTGGCTAGGACTTGGAATCATTGAAGATTTACAAGGAAATACAAAGGAAGGAATTGTTCTTATTCAAAAAGCAATGGATTTTGATCCGGAAAATGCGGCAATACATCATGTTTTAGCAGGAGCTTATGAAAAGATTAATTGTAATGAAGAAGCTGATAAGTACTATCAGTCTTCTTTGGCAATTGATGCTGAAGATGAAGATTGCCTAACGGATTATATTGCATTTAAAGCAAAACAATCTTCGAAGGATGCCATGCAATTTTTACGGACTTTTACAGCAAATCATTTAAATGCAATTTCAGCGGTTTTAGAGGTAAACTTAAATTGGATGATTGGCCAGAAAAAAGAGGCGCTTGAATTGTTTACGAAGTGCTTGTCGGAAGATCAAGATAAAGCAAAACAATTATTTGAAATAAATCCTTCATTGCTAGATGACAAGGATTTCGTAACTTTGTTCCAAGATGAATGATTTAAACTTTACATTACCCTTTATCCCCAGTCGTACCGAAAAACCACGGAATCAAGGGATAACAATGATGATGGACAAAGGGCTGGGTTTACGCGAGACCGAAGACTTTATTGAAGCATCCGCACACTTAACTGATATCGTGAAATTTGGTTTCGGCACTTCTTATGTTACGAAAGATTTCGAGGCTAAAATAAAATTATATAAAGCTGCGGGTATTAGACCGTACCTCGGTGGCACCTTGTTTGAAGCCTTTTATGCGCGTGGATGTTACGATGATTATATGCGAGTTTTAGATAAATACAACTTAGATTTAGTCGAAATATCCGATGGTTCTATCATTATTCCTCATAAAGAGAAATGTAAGATCATTAAACAAATGTCAAAATATAGAACTGTTTTGTCTGAAGTCGGTTCCAAAGATTCAGGTATTATGATTTCACCAGCTAAATGGGTGAATTCTATGAAGGCTGAGTTAGATGCGGGAAGCTGGAAAGTGATAGCTGAAGGCAGAGAAGCTGGTAACGTTGGTGTTTTTCGTCCGAACGGGACAGCACATACCATGTTGATTAATCGAATTGTCGCTAAAGTTGCGCCTGAAAGCATCCTGTGGGAAGCTCCTCAGAAAAATCAACAGGTTTGGTTCATTAAGTTGTTTGGTGCCGAGGTTAACCTAGGAAACATTGCTCCTAATGATATTATTCCTTTGGAATGCTTACGATTGGGTTTACGTGGGGATACATTTTTTGACTTTCTCCCTTCTGATTATGCCGATCGATTGAAGCATGTCAATGATGAGAATGAAATCTCAATGAGTGACGAATAGTTTCTTTAATAAATTTTCTAGTTACTTAAAGATACCCGGTCATAATGGCCCTGTTTATTCTATTGCGGAGGATCCTGATTTTATTTATTCTGCGGGTAGTGACAAATTTGTAGCCCGTTGGTCGAAAAAGACCGGGGTACAAGATAAATTTTTAATCAAGCTTCCATCTGCACCCTTTGCTATTTGCTTAATTGATGATAACTCGAAACTTGTTGTTGGATTGGAATCAGGTATTTTAATCCTATTTGACATTGAAAAAAAGATTGAAATTGCACAATGGAGGGATCACAATTATAGTATATTTTCTATTTGCGAGAATAAGCTCACACATCAATTCTATACATCAGATGGTAACGGTAACGTGAATGTTTGGGATACCGCTTCTTTAAAGTTATTACTGAATATACCAACAAATGCAGGTAAAATAAGAAGAATTGTATTGACTAAAGATAGTTCATCAGTGGTACTTTGTTGCCAAGATGGTACCTTGAAACTACTTGACACTATCTATTTTAACGAAATCACTGTTTTTGGTAATCATACACTTGGAGCGACTTCCTTCTGTGAATTATCTGATGAAATCGTTGTGAGTGGGGGCAAGGATGCTCAGTTGGTTCTTTGGAACGCTAAAACTTTTGAGTCCGTTTTTATGTTTCCAGCTCACAGATATGTTATTTATGATATTTTGAGCTTATTAAATGGACAAATTTTGGTAACTGCCAGTCGTGATAAATCGATTAAAATTTGGGATACTAAAACTTGGTCCTTGATCCAAAAAATTGAGGCCAAACAAGGTGGACATCGTTTTTCGGTGAACGCTCTAATGAAACAAAATGAACATTCTTTCGTTTCTTGTTCGGACGATAATTCAATCATTTGTTGGTCCTGTTAGCGATACCATATGAAAAGTATGCACGAATCTTTTATAAATACAACTAACACTTTGAAAATCAAATTTTTAGCATTTTTTAGTTTGTTTGTTTTTACATGTTCACACAGTCAACAAGCGAACTTGTTTTCGCGCTCTGAATTAGGATTTTCCATTGGGCAAATGTATTACCTCGGTGATCTAAATAAATTTAAGCCATTTTATAAAAGTAATTGGGCAGGAGGAATAATGTTTCGGTATAGTCTAAATTCTAGGTTGAGTTTACGTTTTAATTATCTTCAGGGTAAGGTTGAAGCGTATGATAGTGATGCTAAAAACCCCGTTACCATTAACCGAAATCTAAGCTTTGAATCTCCAATTAAGGAAGTCGCAGGTGGAATTGAATTTCATTATTTTCCTTTTCAATTTGGACAAAAAAGAAACGCAGGAACAGCTTACATCTTAGCTCAAATGGGTGTTTTTTATATGAGTCCCAGCATAGTCATTAATGGAGAAACAATTGACCTTCAAGCTCTAGGAACGGAAGGGCAGGGTACACCAGCAAATAGTAAACGAAAATACTCCAAGTTTCAAGTTTGCATCCCTCTAGGTTTAGGTGCTAAAGCCTCCATTGGTAAAAATGTCACCTTTAATTTTGATGTGGCTATACGAAAAACGTTTACTGATTACCTTGATGATGTCAAAGCAGCAACGTATACAGATGCCACCATTATTGCCAATGAATATGGCTCCTTAGCCGGTGATTTATCCAATCAAAGTCTAAACGATTCACGTTATGGAAGACGTGGAAATCCAACAACCAAAGATTGGTATGTGTACTGTGGCGGAATGGTGACGATTCGTTTAGGAAGAGGAAACAAATGTCCCGTCCTTAGATAGTTTAGTAAATCTTCTCTTTTATCAAGTAATTTTTTACGTAATCTGAAATACCATCTTCTAAGGAATGAAATGGTGTGTGATAGCCAGCAGCTATTAGTTTTGACATATTTGCTTCCGTAAAATATTGGTAAGTAGAGCGAATATCTTCCGGTGTATCGATGAAATCTATTTTTGGTTCAAGTCCTAAAGCTAAAAAGGTTAGGGATGCCAAATCCATAAATGTGCGTGCTTTTCCTGAGCCTAAATTGTAAATACCGCTAGCAGGTTTCTTCTCCATTAAAAAGCAACAAACTGAAACTACATCCTTCACGTAAATAAAATCGCGCAATTGCTCGCCATTTCCATATTTTGGATTATGAGACCGAAATAAGCGCATTTCACCTTTTTCTCTTATTTGATGAAAGGTGTGGAAAATTACACTTGCCATTCGTCCTTTATGGTATTCATTCGGACCATAAACATTGAAGAATTTAAGACCTGCCCAAAAAGGAGGTTGTTGAGCTTGTTCTAACACCCAGCAATCAAAATCCTGTTTGGAGTCCCCATAAGGATTTAATGGTTTTAATTTAGGAATCAGTTTGTGTTCATCTTGGTAACCAAATTCTCCCAGTCCATAGGTTGCTGCTGAACTGGCATAAACAAAAGGTACTTGATGTTCCGTGCAAATTTTCCATAACGATTTTGAATAATTCAGGTTTAATTCGTTAAAGATGTCAATGCTTTTTTCTGTGGTATCTGTCCTGGCTCCGATATGAAAAAGAAAATCAACTTTAGAAGCATTTGTTGCTAACCAAGCAATAAAATCTCTTCGATCAATGAATTCTTGGATGTTTTTTGAAGCGTAATTAGCTTTTTTGTCTGCTCTGTTAAAATCATCAACAGCAATAATATTGCTTAATCCTTTTGAATTGAGTTGTTCGATTAAACAGCTACCTATAAATCCTGCAGCTCCAGTTACTACTATCATTTAGTTTAAAATAAACCGTTTATTTCAGCGTCTATGGAGTTGATTATTTTCCCTAAATCTTCTTGATTTTCAGTAAAATTATTATTGTCAATATCAATAATCAATAATTTACCTTTATCATAGGTTGAAATCCACGCTTCGTAACGCTCGTTCAGTCTTTTAAGATAATCTAATCGTATACTTTCTTCGTAATCTCTGCCTCTTTTTTGTATGTGGTTTACCAAGGTAGGAACACTTGCTCTTAAATAGATTAATAAATCTGGCGGACTTACAAATGAATCCATTAAATTGAAAAGGGTAAAGTAATTTTCAAAATCACGGGTGGTCATTAATCCCATGGAATGCAAATTAGGTGCAAAAATAAAGGCATCCTCATAAATGGTGCGATCTTGAATAACCGTCCCTTCCGTATTTCTAATGTCCTGAATTTGCATGAATCTACTATTCAAATAATAGATTTGAAGGTTAAAAGACCAGCGTTGCATATCTTCGTAAAAGTCATTTAGATAGGGATTTTGATCCACATCTTCATAATGTGTTTCCCAAGCATAATGCTTTGCTAGTAAGTTAGTTAATGTGGTTTTTCCTGCGCCAATATTTCCGGCTATCGCAACGTGCATAATGAATTTATTTAAGAACGCTAAAATAAGAATTAATCAGCATTAATTAATGTGCTAATCTCTTTTCAATTCGAATTTTATGATTTTATTTTTATTCTGAAAGTAATAATTGTTGCCTTGAACCGAAGTAAGTTCTGATTCGACGGGTAAATCAAGGGAAAATAGCACCTCACCTAACAAGGAATAATTCATTAATTTATTGTTTTGAATACTGGAAATAGATTTATCTCCATTATAAATTTTCTCTCCATTTATGGTAAAGTTGAATTTTTGATTCATAAATAGATCAAATACAATTATTTTACCTTGAGCATCTAGAACGTAAAGATTTGATTCGATTTCTATAAGCTGCTTTACGTTGCCAAGTCCTACGATACTGGTCATGTTAGTAACTGATTGTATTATCTTGTTAGAAACGTAATCAAATAAATAAAGTCCAGCGTTGTATTCATCGTAAAGCCAAATCAAATTAGGTCTGTTTGAATTACCTATTAATTTCACGCTTTGAAGTCCAATGTTTTCGAAGGAGATACAATTGCCATTGTTAGTGAGGGTATTATCAAGAATACAAATTTGCTGTTGTAATTCTGAAAACACAATCATTTTTAATGCATTGATATAAATCAACTGGCTTACTTCACCTTGCTTTTTAGTACTCGTTTGGTAAATAACCTTGCCTTGTACATTAGATTTTTCTATTTGTTGATTGTTTACAAAATAATAATTGCCTAGCCCATCTATTTCCCAATATTCACAAATTTGGGGTAGGGGAACTTCATTTATTTTTAACCACGAGAAGTTTTGTGCTGCACACTGTTCAACAAGTAGTAGTAGAATAAAAAGAGTAAGCCTCATACTGTTGTTAATGCTAGTATTTCATCAATTATCGTTCTATTATTCAGTAGACGTGGAACTTTGTTTTGTCCTCCTAATTTGCCTTTGCTTTTCAGCCAACCTTCAAAACTTCCTTTTGTTAAATAAGTAAATTTAGGAAAACCAATATTTATGTTTTTGTATCTCTTTGCTTCGTAGTCCGCATTGAATTTTTTCAATTCCTCATCAAGTTCCTTTTCAAATTCTTTAAATGAAACCGGTTCGCGATCAAATTCAATAAGCCAATGGTGTCCTCCATTTGATTCTGACTCATTGAAGTAGGGACCAACTGTAAAATCTCTTATCTGTGCATTTAATAATTGGCATACATTCGACAAGGCGTTTTCTGCGTGTTGAACAATTAATTTTTCTCCGAAGCTATTAATATAGTGCGTTGTTCTTCCAGAAATAACAAATCGAAAAGGATTTTTCGAAGTAAAGCGAACAGTATCACCAATAATGTAACGCCATAAACCTGAAGAGGTTGAAATAACGATGGCATATTCAGTATTCGTATTTACTTCGCTTAATGGAACAATGTTTTTGGAGTCTAACTCCTTAAAGTGTTCCATAGGTATGAATTCATAAAATATGCCTGCATCAGTCATTAGCAGTAGATCCCTTGAAGTTAGCTCATCTTGCATTCCAAAAAATCCTTCTGATGAATTATAGGATTCTACATAATTCATTTTAGCAGAAGGAATAAGCCTTCTAAATTCATTTTCGTACGGCGTAAAGTTCATTCCTCCATGCATGTACAATTCCAAGTTAGGCCAAACTGCATGTAAATCAGTTTCACCTGTAATTTCTAATACACGTTTAATGAGTAGTAATGTCCAACTTGGGACACCCGTAATAATTCCAATGTTCTGGTTAATGGTTGCTTCAGCCATTTCTTGAAGCTTAATCTCCCAATCTGGATTGAGTGCAATTTCAACGGAAGGCGTGCGCCTATATTCTGTCCACCAAGGAAGATTCATTACAATTATTGCGGAAAGATCAGCAATACAACCTTCATTATTATTTTGAGCTATGTTTGCACTTCCTCCTATAACTAGGTGTTTTTTGGAATATAATTTTCTGGAAGAGTGGTTTTTATAGTATTGCGCCAATAAGTCTTTGCCGCCGGCATATTGATTCTCTTCTAATGATTCTTTGGTTACTGGTAGTATTTTTACTCGGTTGTTTGTTGTCCCAGAAGATTTCGCAAACCAATGCGTTTTACCTGGCCACAGGACGTCAGTTTCGCCTTTTATCGCGCGTTCTATGTATGGTTTTAGTGATGTGTAATCTTGAAGAGGAACCCGCTCAACAAAGGTTTTATAACTTGAAATTTCAGCATAACGATGTTGGATTCCAAAATCTGTATGGGCGGCTTTTGTGATTAAATTGGATAAGACATCTTCTTGACAAAAGAGGGGGTTACTGGTGTAGTTGGCTATTCGATGTATTCGTTTTTCAATGTACCATGAAAAAATAGTATCGATAGCCATAAAACTATAACATTACTCATTGCCGTATTGAAAATAATATTATCCCCAAACTAAAATAGAAACAATTACACTAAGCACAAAAATGGTATAAATTGTTCCTAGCGCTACTGTTGATTCTTCAAAGAAATTATCTGACATAATGTGTTTTTGACAAAGTTAAAAAAAGTCTGTTAGTATTATCGATTTAGCATAAATTTAATCTCTTCCACCAAAAATTCTCAATAGCGATAAGAATAGATTAATAAAGAGTATGTACAATTGAAGTCCTCCTATTAAAGCTAACTTATTACGCTGCTCTTCTGTGTAATCGGGAGACTCTGCTACTCCTTTTAATTGTTGCATGGAATACGCGGTTAGTCCGGTAAAAACAAATACACCTAAACAAGCGATGATGAAACCCATTGAATCACTTTTCATAAAAATATTAACTATCCCAGCGATGAACATTCCTATAAATACCATGTATAGTAAGCTTCCAAATTTAGTCAAGTCAGTTTTTGTGGTATATCCAAGAATGGCCATGCCTGCAAATGCACCTGCAGTAACGAAAAATGTGGATGCAATTGCTCCCATTGCATAAACTAGAAATATGGTGGATAAACTTAAGCCCATTAAGGCTGAGTAGGCAATAAATAGTATGGTTAAGACGCCAAGGGAAAGCTTGTTGTATGCCATTTGAATCAATAATCCTAATCCAACAGGGGCAAAAACAACGACCCAGAATAGAGGGGAAATTCCGCCATCAGAAATAAAATAAGTAGCCATGAATTCAGGAGTACCAGCTGAATAAGCTATAATACCAGAAATACCAAGTGCGCCAAACATATAAGTGTATACGCTTCTAAAAAATGCCCTGCTAGCTGCCGCTGTTAATGCATTATTATTGTCTAGTGCATTACTCATAATTTTATAATTTATCGGTTAGTGTAATTTTGCTTGTACTAAATTAATAAATTCTTTCCTTGTTGAATCATTTTTTAAAAATAATCCTGTGAACGCACTTGTTGTCGTAACGGAATTTTGTTTTTGTACTCCTCTCATTGACATACACATATGGCAACATTCAACAACTACTGCTACCCCTTTTGGTTCAAGAGTGCGTTGAATGCAATCTCTAATTTCAATAGTTAATCTTTCTTGCACTTGTAATCGCCTGGAATAGGCATCAATTACACGAGGAATTTTACTTAAACCTACAATTTTACCATCGGGAATGTATGCTACGTGTGCTTTGCCAAAAAAAGGCAACATGTGATGTTCACACATCGAGTAAACATCGATATCTTTTACAATAACCATCTCTGAGTATTCCTCATGAAAAATAGCTTGATTGATAAGATCATCAGGATTTATTTCATACCCATTGGTTAAGAACTTCATCGCTTTCGCTACACGTTCTGGTGTTTTTTGTAATCCTTCTCTTTCTGGATTTTCTCCAAGTTGATAGATAATTGATCTGTAATGATCTTCTAATTCTTTTTCTTTCAAAATTATATTTTTAAATAAAACGCCTGAGCGTTAAAAAGGTTCTTTGCCACCAAAGTATTCCACAAAATTATTTTCTGTTTCAACTAGCTTTATTTTCGCTAATTCACCACCAAATTTTAAAATATCTTCTGCTAATTGATCCCAGATAGCTATAGCTAAATTTTCAGTTGAAGCCATCATCCCACTAAGAAAAGCAACGTCAAGGTTTAAGTTTTTATGATCGATAGGTTCGATTACTTTTTCTTTAACTATACTGCTTAACGTTTTTAGATTCATAACGAACCCCGTCTGACTGTTTGGTTTTCCTTTAACAGTTACATAAAGTGTAAAATTATGACCGTGCCAATTTTTATTGGCGCATTTCCCGAATACCTCTTCATTTTTCTCATCCGACCAAAGCGGTTGAACTAATTTGTGTGCAGCATTAAAAGTTTCTCTTCTGGTGATATATGTGACTTTCATTTTTTTAATTTAATAATATCTTTTGAATGATGGGTTCACAACGCATAATTCCTTCTGAGTCGATGGCAATTAATTTTACCATTTGAAATGTATTTGTTACCGCTTTATCAAATGGCACTTTCACTTTGATGTAATTTTCAGTAAAACCATACATGTATCCATCGTCTTCTTCTTGTTCAAATAATACGCGCCTACTTGTATCGATATTTTCCACATAAAAGTTACGTTTTTTTCTATTTGATAACTGATGTAATTCTTTGCTTCTCAAACGCCTTGTTTCCATTGGAACAACCTCTCCAATTTTAATGGCAGTGGTATTCGCTCTTTCGGAGTAGGTAAAGACATGTAAATAGGAAATATCTAAATCTTTCAAATAATCTAAGGTGTCGTTAAAATCCTCATCGGTTTCTCCAGGAAATCCTACTATTACATCAACACCTATGCAAGCATCTGGTCGTAATTGTTTGATTTTTTGTACACGCTCTGTATATAATGCACGCAGGTATTTTCTGCGCATTAACACCAATAATCGATCGGATCCCGATTGTAATGGTATGTGGAAATGGGGGGCAAAATGCTTGGAGTCGCGCAAGCAAAATTCTATGATCTCATTACTTAATAAATTCGGCTCGATGGAAGATATTCGAAAGCGTTCAATGCCCTCAATTTTGTCCATTTCTTTTATTAAGGAAAGAAAATTCTCCTCACTTCCTTGTCCGAAGTCACCGATATTCACTCCTGTTAATACGATTTCATTTACAGAGCTCTGGGCAATTTTATTCGCTTCCAATAGGGTTTTTTCAATACTTGCATTACGACTGATACCACGCGCTAGCGGAATGGTACAAAAAGTACAAAAGTAATCACAGCCATCTTGAATCTTAAGAAAGGAGCGAGTTCTATCACCCAATGAATACGAAGGGATAAAATCGTTGGTTTTTTTTATATTTTGATTATCGATATAAATTCCATTATTGGCAGTTGATTCACGTTCAATATGTTGAAGGACATTAAATTTTTCGTTGGCACCAAGTACCATGTTTACGCCGGGTATTTTTGCAATTTCTGTTGGTTTCAATTGAGCGTAGCAACCAATAATGGCTATAAAACTATCGGGATTTATTTTTTTGGCTCTTTTTACTAATTGCTTGCATTTTTTGTCCGCATTTTCAGTTACTGAACAGGTGTTAATGATAAAAACATCTGGACATTCTTCAAAATCAACTTTCGCATAGCCAGCATTTTCAAATAATCTACCAATGGTTGACGTCTCTGAGAAATTCAATTTACACCCTAGGGTATAAAGGGCTACTTTTTTAAATTCTATCATTTCTAACAAAATTAAGGGTATTCGCTTAATTAGCAACAAAATTATTGCGTAAAATGAATGTTTTGGGCTCAAAATAAAGATTAACTTTGGAAAAAATTAGGGAATGAAAGTCTACAATAATATTTTAGAAACGATTGGCAACACGCCGATCGTTCGTATCAATAAGTTGGCATTGGATGTAAAAGCGCAGGTTTTTGCTAAGATTGAAACTACTAACCCAGGTAATTCGGTAAAGGATAGAATGGCTGTTAAGATGATTGAGGATGCTGAAAAATCAGGTATTCTTAAACCGGGAGGAACAATCATTGAAGGGACATCGGGAAATACAGGAATGGGCTTGGCGTTAACAGCGATTATTAAAGGGTATAAGTTGATTTGTGTGTTGAACGATAAACAATCAAAAGAGAAAATGGATATCTTACGTGCCGTGGGAGCTGAAGTGGTGGTATGTCCAACTGCTGTTGAGCCAACCGATCCAAGGTCGTATTACTCTGTTTCTAGGCGCTTGGCCACTGAAATACCAAACTCATGGTACGTGAATCAATATGATAATTTGTCTAATCGCACCGCGCATTACGAACAAACAGGACCTGAAATTTGGGAGCAAACAGAAGGTAAAATAACGCATTTTGTGGTGGGTGTTGGAACTGGTGGTACCATTTCAGGAGTTGGGAAATACCTAAAAGAAAAAAATCCAAACATCAAAATTTGGGGGATTGATACCTATGGCTCTGTATTCAAAAAATATAAGGAAACTGGTATTTTTGATGAAAATGAAATATATCCATACATCACTGAAGGAATAGGGGAAGATATTTTGCCGGCCAATGTGGATTTTGACATTATTGATTTATTTGAGAAGGTGACCGATAAAGATGCGGCTGTTTATACACGTCGCTTGGCGAGAGAGGAAGGTATTTTTGTTGGGAATTCTGCTGGTGCAGCAATAAAGGGCGTATTACAATTAAAGGAAAAACTTACCAAAGATGATATTGTTATCATTCTTTTTCATGATCATGGTAGTCGTTATGTTGGGAAGATCTTCAATGATGATTGGATGCGTGAAAGAGGTTTTTTGGAAGAAACTTTTGTCACGGCAAAAGATTTAGTGAACAAGCATGGAGATAGGTCGCTGGTTTCTTTGTATGCTGAGGAATTGGTTTCACATGCTATCGCTGCTATGCGTAAGTTTGGCATTTCTCAGATTCCCGTAATGAAAGATGGTGGTTTTGTGGGTTCCATTGATGATAAAAGTGTTTATCAATTACTCGTTGAAGATCCATCTTTGAAGGATGCACCAATTTCTAGTATCATGCAGGCAGCTTTTCCAATAGTTCAGTTGAATTCACATATAGATGAAATTTGCAAATTAATTAATAGAGAGACGCCCGCTGTTTTGGTTGATTTAGGTGAGGGTAAATATCATATTGTTACGCGTTATGATGTAATTTCTGCTATGTCATAATTTATGTCATTTAAGACTTACATTGATCAATTGGGTAGGGAAGTGGTACTTCCTGAAATCCCTAAACGAATCATTTGTCTGGTTCCTTCCATAACGGAGTTAGTTGCCTATTTTGAAATGGATGTTGAAGTGGTGGGAATTACAAAATTTTGTATTTATCCAACTACTTGGTTTCAAAGTAAAGATAGAATTGGCGGAACAAAAAACATCGATCTTGAAAAAGTAAAGTCGCTTCAACCGGATTTAATTATTGGGAATAAAGAAGAAAATACGAAAGACGATATGGAAGCATTGATGGCTTTTGCTCCCGTTTGGATGAGTGATGTCAACTCCATCGAAGATGCGAATAACTTAATTGCTTGTTTGGCAGAAATTTTCAATAAAGAAGATAAAGGGCAAACATTAATAGGGGATTTAAATAATTATTTTTTGTCGCATTTTTCAGAAGGTGCAGGGAAATCTGTTCTTTATTTCATTTGGCATTCACCTGGTTTTGTTGCTGGAAAAAACACCTACATCGATTCTTATTTAACTTCCATTGGTTATCAGAATTGTGTTTCCATGGATCGTTACCCTGAAGTGACTTCGCTTGGCTTCTTGGAACCTGATGTGGTACTCTTGAGCTCTGAACCATTTCCTTTTAATGAGAGTCATGTTGCCTATTACAAGGACCTGTTTCCCAATGCTGAAATTAAATTAGTAGATGGTGAGCGTTATTCGTGGTACGGTGTAAGAACATTGAGATGTTAAAAGATCAAGCTACACCTCCTAAAGCCATCCTCTTTTTTGATGGTGATTGTCCATTGTGCAACCGTGTACTGACTTTTATATTGTCGAATGAGATAAAGGCTGATTTGGTGTTTTCTCCGCTTAATGCAAGCAGTAGTGAGAGATGGAGGGAGGCCCATCCCAACCTGCTTATGGAGGAAGATTCCGTTTATTATTTCGACGGCTCAAATCTTTATAAAAAGTCTACCGCAGTGCTTCAATTACTTCCGAAACTACGCTGGTATACAGGCTTTTTAAGGTTGGGGTGGTTACTCCCGCTTAATCTTAGGGATCGATGCTATGATTTTGTGGCGCGCCACAGAAAAAGGATATTTAAAGAATGCATTATTGATCCTAGATTGATAGGGAGAATGCTGCACTAAAAAGGAGTTTAACCCTCTAATGTCCGCTCAATTCCGTCAATCAAAGCATGAATCACTTTAATGTGAATTTCTTGCGCTCTGTCTGCATAATCAGAATGAGGGGCACGGATTTCTAAGTCGGCTATTTCAGCTAATTTACCACCATCTTTACCTGTTAGTACTATTGTTTTCATGCCAAGTGCTTTAGCTGCTTGAACAGCAAGAATGACATTTTTTGAATTCCCTGAGGTGGAAATTCCGAGCAAAACGTCTTGTGAATGTCCCAATCCTTCTACGTATCTCGAAAAGACAAAGTCATACCCGTAATCATTTGCTACACAACTAATATGTGATGGGTCGGAGATCGAAACGGCCGCTAGTGCTTTTCGATTGTTTCTATACCGTCCACTTAATTCTTCCGCAAAGTGCATGGCATCACACATAGAACCTCCATTGCCGCATGAAATGATCTTGCCCTTATTTTTGATTGAATCCGACATCCATGAAATAGCCAATGCTATTTTTTCCATGTTCTCGGGGATGTAAAATACCTTTAATGTATGAAGGGCTTCCAAAAAATGTTTGTCGATGCTAGATTTGTCCATTTGTAATTGGTTGGTCCCCAAAAATAACAATTATTCATCGAGTTCGTATCGCTTTCTTTTTAACTTTGTTTACCTTGATAAAATCGGATGAATAGAAATTACCTAAATAATGTGGTATGGATTACGGGTGCTTCTTCTGGCATTGGAGCCGAACTTGCGCGACAATTCGATAGCGAGGGAGCACGGTTGGTATTATCAGCGCGCAATGAACTTAGCCTTAATGAACTTAAAGCGAGTCTTAAGGGTTCCAAAAATCACCTCGTTTTACCTATGGATTTAGCAAATTCTGAAAATTTTAATGATTTGGCAAGAAAAGTAAAGGAAGAAATGGGTGCCATCGATGTCTTGATTAATAATGGTGGTATAAGTCAACGGGCTACAGCCAGTGAAACAAGCATGGAAGTGGAGCGGAAGATGATGGAGGTAAATTATTTTGGTAATATCGCATTAAGTAAGGCTGTATTGCCTTTTATGCAGCAACAGAAAAGTGGTCAAATTTTAATTATTAGTAGTATTGCTGGAAAATTTGGTTTCTTTATGCGTTCTGCCTATTCGGCATCGAAACATGCATTGATGGGGTATTATGAGAGCCTGTCTCTTGAAGAAGAGAAAAACAATATTTCTGTTACTATTGCTTGTCCTGGTAAAATAAATACTTCAATTTCAATGAATGCATTAAGCGCTGATGGTAATGTTCATGGTGTCATGGATCATAATCAAGCTAATGGAATGTCAGTTGAAACCTGCGTGCGTCAAATAATTCGAGCAATGAAAAATAATAAAAGAGAGGTTATGGTCGGCGGGAAAGAGTTATTGGCAGTGAAGATTAAGCGTTTCTTTCCGGCTTTGTTTTGGCAAATTATTCGAAAGCAAAAAGCCACCTAATTTTATTTTTCTAATAGATTTCTTAAGGTCATTGCATCTATATCATGTTTGCCTTCATAAGTTAGAATCTCAAATCCTAATTTTTTATAGTTTTCGATTTCTTTAGCTTGAGCAGCACTATCATAAAACTCATCGTTGTTGCCAATAACAAAAGTTCCATTTTTATAATTGCCAACTGATGATTCCTCAAGATCAGGCGGAAATACACTTGCCCAAAGAATGAGTTGATCAATGTCATTTCTTTGCGCATTCCATCGAGCTACAGTCGCACCTCCTTGTGAAAATCCCAAAACCAAGCACTTACTAAATGCCTTTTCTGTTTTTAAGGTGGCTAATAGATTGTTGAGGTATTCATTGTTATCATTTATATTATTAATCCTTGCTTCTTTTGTCATCCAGGAAGCGCCCACACGTCCTGATGAGCCATTTAAATAAAAATGATGCATGGCTTCTGGAGCTACAATGTAGTAATCTTCAGGGAGCTGTTGGAATTTACGAATAAAATGTTCCGCTAATTGACCATATCCATGTAAGACGATTACTAGTTTTGTAGCTTTTTCCAGCGTACCGTGCGTGAAATATCGTTGTGTTTTACTTGTTTTTATCTCAAATGAATTCGGGACCATTCCGCTTAGCTTTGTGTTGAATTGGTGCAAAGATACTTAGAATTTCACACCCTATATTCTTTAAGATTATCATCAATTAAAGTATTTTTACAAAATGAAAATTGCAATAATAGGTGGAGGAGCAGCTGGTTTTTTTTCTGCACTATCCATTAAGCAGCACTATCCGAAACATGAAGTTATTATTTTAGAAAAGACGACCAAGGTCTTGGCTAAGGTTAAAATTTCTGGTGGGGGGAGGTGTAATGTAACCAATGAACAGCGCAATTCAATACAACTTTCTAGGCTTTATCCAAGAGGAGAGAATTACCTAAAAAAAGCCTTTGATGTTTTTGGTGTGGATGAAACTTTTCAGTGGTTTTCAGAACGTGGTGTTGCCCTAAAGGTTTATCCAGATGGGTGTGTTTTTCCTGTCGCAAATGATTCACAGGTGATTATTGATTGCTTTATGAGAGAAGCTAGTCGCCTAAATATCAAAATTGAATACCAAGCTGCTGTTCAAGCAATTCGATTGGATCAGCATAAATTTATTATTGAAACGAGAGAGAAAAACTATGAATTCGATAAGGTTATCATAACCTCGGGCGGGCAGCCAAAAAGAAGTGGATTTGATTGGCTTGAAAAATTGGGGCATGGTATTGTTGATCCTGTACCTTCTTTATTTACTTTCAATATGCCAGGGAATCCTATTACGGCATTAATGGGTAATGTGGTGGAAAAAGCGGTCGTCAAGGTGGAAGGAACAAAATTAATTGGCAAAGGACCATTATTGATCACGCATTGGGGAATGAGTGGACCAGCCATCTTACTCTTATCTGCTTGGGGAGCTCGCGTATTACAAGAGAAGGAATACCAATTTGCTGTGCTTGTTAATTGGCTAAATGATCAGAAAGAAATGGAGCTGCAAGAATTGATTTCAAACATAATTGCTACGCAAGGTGGAAAAATGATGGGTAATATAAACCCTTTTCCAATTAGTAACCGTTTGTGGCATTTTCTTCTTCAGAAATGTGCGCTCAGCTTAGAATTAAGGTGGCAAGATCTAGGTAGTAAAAGCATCAATAAAATAATAAATGTTTTAATTAATGATCGCTACGAAGTTTCTGGTAAAACTACCTTTAAGGAGGAATTTGTAACGGCAGGTGGTGTCGCATTGAAAGATGTGGACATTCGTACCATGGAAAGTAAAATAGTTCCAGGCCTTCATTTTGCTGGGGAAGTTCTTGATATTGATGGCATAACAGGAGGGTATAATTTTCAAGCTGCTTGGACAACGGGTTTTATTGCTGGTAAAGGAGTAGGGGAATGAGTCCTTTTATAAATTATTTTGAGTAAATTATCGTAAATTTACTTCGTGAAAAAATACATTGGTTTTTTCTTGGGAATATTGATGCTTGTGGTATATACTAGTATGAATTAAAGAATATTTTAATGAAAAAAATAGTTTTTTTAGCATTTATCATTCTCTTTGTGGGATGGTCTTATGCGCAAAAAACAATTCAAGTGATCGATATGGCGACTTACCAACCTGTAGCTAATGTCCTTGTCTCAAAAAGTGATAAATCAGCAGTGTTTGGAAAAACAAATGAAAAAGGGGAGATTCAATTAAATTTTAAGGAACTCAGCTTTTTATTTGCACATCCAGATTATCTTTCGATCGTTTATTCTGTTGAAGAAATTGAAAGTTCGAAATACAAGGTTTTTATCAATCAAAACATCAATTCTTTTGAAGAGGTTGTTGTTTCTGCTAGTAAATTCGAGGAAAAGAAAAAAGATGTAGCGCAAAAAATTCAAGTTCTTCGCGCAGCTGAGATTGCTTTTCAAAACCAAAGTTCAACGGCTGATGTTTTAGCTAATTCCGGTAATGTCATGGTTCAAAAAAGTCAGTTGGGAGGAGGAAGTCCAATTATCCGTGGATTTGAAACGAACAAAGTACTGATGGTAGTGGATGGAATTCGAATGAACAATGCTATTTATCGTGGTGGACACTTACAAAATATCGTTACGCTCGACAATTCAATTATGGATCGGGTAGAAGTAGTCTTTGGTGCAGGATCTGTTGTATATGGTTCTGATGCTTTAGGTGGTGTTATGAATTTCACGACTAAAAGTCCTACGCTAAGTACGAATGATGAACTATTAGTAAAATCATCGGCTTTCACACGTTATTTTTCCGCCGCAAATGGATATTCAGGTCATGCGGATATTTCGGTGGCATCTAAGCGTTTTGGGTCATTAACATCTTTTACTTATTCTAAATTCGGTGATCTTCGTCAAGGTGCCAATAGAAGTCCATTTGTAGGGAATTTTGGCGCTAGACCTTGGTATGCGGCAACTTTTAACGGGGTAGATTCGATGGTAATGAATGCGGATACTAATTTGCAGGTAGGTTCAGGATACATGCAATATGACCTATTACAAAAATTTACTTATAAGCAAAATGAGGTAATTACGCATAAATTGAATTTTCAATTGTCTAATTCTGGTGATATCCCTCGTTATGACCGTTTGACCCAAATGAGTGGTGCTAATCCCAAGTTTGCAACATGGAATTATGGTCCTCAAAAAAGATTAATGGCGGCCTATACGCTTGAATTTACCAAGAAAAACAAGTTTTTTGATCAAGGCCGTGTGATTTTGGCCTATCAAGCTATTGAAGAAAGTCGGATAAATCGAAAATTCAAAACCGTGTGGGAAAATCACAATATTGAAAACCTCGATATCTTTACTTTAAATGCTGATTTCGCTAAAAAAATGAATAAGCATGAATTTCGCTTTGGTGCAGATGCCTATTTCAATAAAGTAAATTCTACGGCTTTTGCTACTAATATTTCTGTTGATACTTCAACGGCAATCGGTACACGCTATCCAGATGGTGGTTCTTCTATGTGGTCTGCGGCCGCATATGCAACGCACACTTGGGAAGTTAGTGATAAATTCATTATCAACGATGGCCTTCGTTTTTCCTATGTTGGCTTGAATGCTAATTTTACTGATAAATCGTATTTTCCATTTCCATTTAATAGTATTACCCAAAACAATAGTGCTTTTAATGGGAACTTAGGATTTGTTTATCTTCCATCAAAAACATGGAGAATTACAGGGAATCTTTCTACCGGATTTAGAGCGCCAAATGTGGATGATTTAAGTAAAGTTTTTGAGTCTGTTCCCGGAAGTGTAGTTGTTCCAAATCCTACTTTAAAGGTGGAATACACGCTTAATGGTGAAGTGGGAATTTCAAAGGAAATTTTGCCCGGATTGCGCGTAAATGTGAATGTTTACTATACGCGATTGACAAATGCATTGATCACACAAAATAGCCAGTTTCAAGGAGCTGATTCGATTATGTATGACGGTCAATTAAGTCAAGTTATGTCAACTGTAAATGCAGGAAAAGCATACATTTATGGCATAGAAGGAGCACTTGCTGGACAATTAAACAAATACATTTCAGTATTGGGAACAGTGAATTACACGAAGGGTCGCATAGCAACTGACTCAGTGCCTTATCCTTTAGATCATATTCCACCCGTTTTCGGAAAGTTCAGTGTTATTTCATCTGTTAATCGATTAAGAACAGAGTTCTTCGTAAATTATGCAGGATGGAAGCGAGTTGTTGATTACAATATGATTGGAGAAGATAATTTTGCCTATGCAACAGTTGATGGAATGCCTTCCTGGTTTACTTTGAATGCTCGTGTATCTTATTCGATTACTAAAGCTATTAGTTTTCAGGTAGCATGTGAGAACATCATAGATCAAAATTACCGTCAATATGCTTCGAATATATCGGCACCAGGTAGGAATTTCATTCTAACGCTTAGAGGTAGTTTTTAAAAATAAAAGACTAAAGTAATTATTAGAATTCCTTTACGGCTCTAGAACAAAGGGTGCAATTGCTCAATTGCTTCCAATTACTTGTTGTAATTCCTCCAGGTGTCCCGAAATATTTAGACCAAGCATTGTTATTTCCCCCTAAAGTTGAGGTCCAATAATCTCTTGATTGAAATCCACCAATGGTCGCTTTTTGCGTATACATCAACTCCAACTCAGCTTGAACAGGAAGTCTCCAACCGGCACCTCCTTCGGTATAAGCTTCACATGCTGCCTTGGATTGGCTCCAATTTAAGTGTTGTGCGAAGGTAACTTGATCTGTAAGCGCAGCCACTAAGCCATGTTGTTTGGTAGCGTCTAGTTGGATAACGATTCCCCCAAGACAATTCTGGCCTAATTCATAGGTAATTGTTTTATTTTCTTTCTTACATGCTGCTAAAGCAAATAAAGCAGATAGAAATAGTAGGGTTGTTTTTTTCATTGTTTATTATTTTGATGTGTTAAAGTTACAACTAAAAAACAAATGACATTATAATTTTCTAAATGAAAGATGCTATGCTGCAAATATGGAAGGTGCATTTCCCGCTCTTTAAATTATTGAATTTGGTGGTATTTCAAAATGCTCTTGAGTGGGTCCATCAAGCTAAATTTGAAGGTTAATTTTTTCGAAAAGATTCAATCTTATAAATTCTACATATAATTTTCTGCGTGTTGTTTTCTGTATCAGGAAGGTTCATTAAATTTATTTAAAATATGTCATTAACGAATTATGAATTTAAATTGGCACATTTAATTAATACGCTTAATTTTATAAAAAAAAAATAGTTTCTATGGAATTTCTTAAATCGAATTTTAAAAGCTTAATCATTACTTTTTCAGTAATTATTACAGGGTATATTTTAGGAAATTCATACCTTTCTAAAGGAAAAGCCGATCCAACAATTAGTGTTACTGGTTTAGGTGAAACCACATTTAATTCTGATTTAATTGTCTGGCGTGCGGATTTTTCACGCAAGAATATGTCATTAAAGGTAGCGTATAATGAATTGAATATGGACTTAAAATTGGTCAAAGAATATTTGTCAAAGAAGGGAATAGACACTAAGGATATTGTTATTGAGGCGGCATCTATTAAAAAAGAATTTTCAAATGAATACGATGAAAATGGAAACATAAGAAGTTCCTTATTTAGTGGGTATAATATAACGCAATCTATGATTATTCAATCTAAAAATGTTGATCTTGTTGAGAAAACATCGCGCGAAGTTTCTGAGTTAATTGATGCAGGTATTGAATTAAATTCAAATGCCCCCGAGTATTATTACACAAAATTAGCCGCTTTAAAATTATCAATGATTGAGCAAGCAACTAAGGATGCTTACAATCGCGCTGTGAAAATTGCTGAGAATGGTGGTGGTGGTTTAGGTAATATGAAAAGTGCTGACCTGGGTGTTTTTCAAATTACAGCCGAAAATTCTTCGGAAGATTTTGAATGGGGAGGTAGTTTTAATACGTCTTCTAAACGTAAAACGGCTAATATCACAATGCGATTGAAGTACGAGATTGACTAGTTAAATCAATCTTTATTTTTTAGTAACGTATTTGCCGGTTTTAGGTAGATAAAAGAAGTTAAAAAGCGTTTCTTGCTTTTTTGCTGCAGTGATTGTTGGCTCATAGATGAATAAATCCACATTCTTTGGAACGGCACCTAACACCCCTTTTTTAATAAGTATGTCTTTTGATTCGCTATATGAACCAAGTTTATAATCAAATACAAAACATTCGCTTTCTGAAGTCCCTAAACCATCAAAGTTCTTCCATTGAAAAATTCTAAGGGGTGTGTGGTTTGAAATGGTATAGAAATCTTTGTAGCTGGCATTTCGTATTCTAAAATCAATCAGAATGTCTTTATAGGAGGAAGATGTGATGTTTTCAAAACTAACTTTTAATGGTAGCATCGGCGAAGAAGGAATAGCAAGTGGGGGAGAAATTAAGTTGAGACCACCGTCGAAGTAGAAAAAGTAATTGTAGTTCCCCATAAATCCTAATTCCGCTTTCTTTGCCGGATTGGGTGATTTCCCAGCTTCATCCATCGCAAATTGATAGCGATTTACTAAAATAACGGCATCTTCTTTGTCGTCTCCATCTAAGTTGTTTTTTAAGATGCTTAAGGTGTATTTTTCCGTGGAGGGTATCCGCAGTGCCGCTTCAATGTGCCTCTTTGCATAGGTAGAAAGGTCGGAATTGTCTTGAGGTAGTTCGTTAGCTGAAATAACTTCTTTTTCGATTTCTTCTTTGCAAGAAAACAGGAAAAGGAACATGGGTAAAAGGACAAGTAAACTGCTAAATTTCATAAGTGTATTCATGCCTTTTATAGTGTGTAAAATCGATTTTTGATGAGGTCTAGCACAAATTGTAATTGACTTTCCCTTGTTAGGTTGGAATTGTCTAGTTCGATGGCATCTTCCGCTTTTACTAAAGGACTTATTTCTCTTGTTGTATCAATTAAATCTCGTTCTTCCAAATTTGCCGTGATGTCCTCCAAGGAAGTATCTTGGTCATTGAGCAGAAGTTCTTTGAATCTTCTTTCAGCTCTTATTTTGGGATCTGCAGTGACAAATAGTTTAATGTCAGCCTTTGGAAAAACAACGGTTCCAATGTCTCTGCCATCCATTATAATTCCACCAAATTCCCCTAATTTTTGTTGTGTTGTTACCAATTTGCTGCGTACTTCTTTTAATACAGCTATTTTTGATACAATTGCTGCAACGTCAGGTTTTCTAATTTCAGTTGAAATATTAACACCATTTAATAGCAGATCACTTTCGAATTTTTCTTTGTTGTAAACAAATTCAAGGTTGATTTCATCTAATCGATTAATCAATAGTTCTGTATGGATAACACCATCGATAATCAACTTGTTTTGCAGTGCGAAATAGGCAATTCCTCTATACATTGCGCCTGAATCAACGAAAATGTAGTTCAATTCTTTCGCTAAATCCTTGGCGAGCGTGCTTTTTCCGCAAGAAGAAAATCCATCAATTGCAATAGTGAGTTTTTTCAATGGCTTTATTTGAAGTTCAAAAATAGGAATTACAATCGATTATTAATAATTCGATGCTTTCGGGTTGTGTGATTAACTAATTTTTTCTTTTAAAAATTTCCCTGTTGAATTATTTTCTAAAGTAATGAGCGATTCAGGGGTTCCAGCAAATAATAAATTCCCTCCTTCTTCACCACCCGTTGGACCTAAATCAATGATCCAGTCAGCGCATTTTATTACTTCAATGTTGTGCTCAATTACAACGATGGAATGACCTTTATTGATTAATGCGTAGAAGGCAATCAATAGTTTTTCGATATCGTAGAAATGTAATCCGGTGGTAGGTTCATCAAAAATGAATAGGGTGGGTGCTGTTGAACCTTTTGATAGGAAGGAGGCTAATTTTATTCTTTGTGCCTCACCACCACTCATTGTGCTAGAGGATTGACCGACGTTTAAATACCCAAGACCAATATCAACTAAAGGTTTAATTTTTGCGGCAATTTTCTGTTCAGTTTTATCTAAAACGGCATTAAAAAAATCATAGGCGTCAGTAATATTCATAGAAAGTAATTCGTGAATATTGATCCCACGATAGCTTACTTCTAAGGTTTCTGCTTTGTACCGCTTTCCCTTACATGTTTCGCAGGGAAGTTCAATGTCTGCCATAAATTGCATACCAACGGTGATTATCCCTTCACCTTCGCACATTTCACAACGTCCTCCTTCTACATTAAAACTGAAAAAGCCTGGTTTATAGGCTCGCATTTTGGCTAATGGTTGGTTGGCATAGAGTTCGCGGATGTCATCAAAGGCTTTTACATAGGTAATAGGATTACTTCGGGATGACTTTCCTATTGGATTTTGATCTATAAATTCAATGTTCTGTATTTTCTTTAAATCGCCTGTTAAGGTGTCAAATCCAATGTTTAATTCGCTAGTTAGACCTAAATGTGCTCGAAAAGCGGGGTATAAAATTTCTTTTATGAGGGTTGATTTTCCCGAACCAGAAACGCCTGTCACACAGACTAAAGAATTCAAAGGAATGTCAACTGTTATGTTTTTTAGGTTGTTTTTCCTTGCGCCTGTTATGCTTATTTTGTTATTCGAAATTCGTCTCTTCGCAGGAAGTGGAATACTTTTCTTTTGTGTTAAATAATCAGCCGTCAAACTATTTTTGGCCTTTGATAGCTCTTTAAATGTCCCTTGGAAAACTACTTCTCCACCAAATTGTCCTGCAAATGGTCCGATGTCAATAATGGAGTCTGCAGCTCTCATTATTTCTTCTTCGTGTTCCACAATTAGAACTGTATTTCCTAATGCTGTTAAGTTCTTTAATACTGAAATTAACCGTTGTGTATCGATTGGGTGCAGACCAATAGACGGCTCGTCTAAGACATAAATGGTGCCCACTAAACTGCTTCCTAATGCTGTGGCTAAATTAATTCGTTGCGATTCTCCACCAGATAAGGTATTGGATGCCCTGTTTAAGGTAAGATAGCCTAAACCAACATTTTTTAAAAAGCCTAATCGTTGAATTATTTCTGGTAATATGCGTTTACTAATTGTCCTATCGGAATCGCTTAATGTCAAATTAGAGAAGAAATCATAACATTGACTTATCGGAAGAAGAACGATATCTTGTATCGAATACTGTTCAATTTTTACATAGCAGGTGTCTCCTCGTAAACGTGTACCCAGGCATTCAGGACATTCTGTTTGACCTCTATACCTCGAAAGCATAACTCGGTATTGAATTTTATATAGTTGACTTTCAATGAATTTAAAGAATTTATTTAAACCCATAAAATAGGTATTTCCATCCCATAAAAGCTTGTATTCCTCAGCTGTTAAATCTTTCACGGGGCGGTGGATTGGGAAATCGAATTTTTTCGCATTATATATTAGCGCTTGCAAGTATTCTCCCATAACCTCCCCTTTCCATGGGGCAATCGCATCTTCATAAATACTTAAGCTCTTATTTGGAAAAACTAAATTCTCATCAATTCCCAATACTTTTCCATATCCTTCACATGTTTTACAGGCCCCAAAAGGGTTGTTAAAGGTGAAAAAATGAATGCTAGGTTCTTGAAATGTCATACCATCAAGTTCAAATAAATTATTGAACCAGCTAATGGTATTGTTATCAATATCTAATAGCCCACAAGATCCCTTTCCTTCTTGAAAAGCCAATTGAATGGAGTCGATATAGCGTGCATCATTTTGGAAATTATCGGTTTCAATAATGATTCGATCAATGACAATTAATCCATCAGTTAAGGGAGTTTGGTTGTTTTCTAGTGCTGATAAATTAGTAATTTCATTATTTAAGTAAACTCTATTAAAACCTTTACTTATAAGTAATTGTATTTTTGTTTTTGGTGTTGAATTACTAATGTCAATAATGGGACAAACAATGGCAAGTTTCCGTTTGTTTGGATAGCTATTTAGTGCTTTTAAGACATCTTGAGGGGTGTGTTTTTTTACAAGTTGCTTGGATATGGGTGAAATTGTAAGACCAATTCGTGCAAATAATATTTTTAGATAATCGTATATTTCTGTTGTTGTACCTACTGTTGATCTTGGATTACTAGTAATTACTTTTTGTTGAATGGCAATACTAGGTGCTATGCCTTTTATATAATCCGTTTCGGGTTTATTTAATTTACCAAGGAATTGCCTTGCGTAGGATGACATGCTTTCAATGAATCTTCGCTGTCCTTCTGCAAAGATGGTGTCAAATACTAACGATGATTTCCCAGAACCTGAAACACCTGTGATTACGGTAAGTTCTTTGTGGTTGATCGTTAAATCAATGTTTTTTAAATTGTGGACCCTAGCTCCTTTTATTTCAATTTTTGTTTTCACTGGTGCAAAGGTACGAGTTGAAGATAAAATTTGAAGTGTAAGTATATTTTTTTATACTTTTAGAGCAAATAAAAAATTACAGAATGGAATTAAGGTCATTGTTTCGTAAAAAATCGGCTACAGTATCAGCTCATGATGAAGGCGATGGCCACGGTCATGGACTGAGTAAAGTACTAACTGTTCGTGATCTAACCTTCTTTGGAGTCGCTGCCATTATTGGAGGTGGAACTTTTAGCGCGATTGGAAATGCGTGTTTTTCAGGTGGCCCAGGTGTAGTATTATTGTATGTTATCTGCGCTATTGCATGTGGATTTACTGCCATGTGTTATGCAGAATTTGCTGCACGAGTTCCGGTATCAGGAAGTGCTTATACGTACGCTTATGTTTCCTTTGGTGAATTATTTGCTTGGATTATTGGATGGGCATTGTTAATGGAATATTCTATTGGAAATATTTACATAGCATTTTCATGGAGTGGATATTTTACCAATTTAATTCACGGTTTTGGTATTGATTTACCCACGTGGTTAACCATTAATTATAGAGCTGCGCACGATGCTTTCACTTCTGTGAAAATTGGAACAGAAGGATTTTCTGCATGGAATTCGGCACCTCAGTTGGGCGGCCTTCGAATTATTTTTGATTTACCGGGTGTTATGATTAATGTATTGATTACTTGGCTCGTTTTCGTTGGAACAAAAGAATCAAGAAACATCAGCAATATCATGGTTATAATTAAACTCGTTGTGGTAATATTAGTCATTATTGTAGGGTTTTTCTATATCGATATTGATAATTGGACACCCTTCTTACCTAACGGCTTTGGTGGCGTAATGGCTGGAGTATCTGCTGTATTTTTCGCTTACATTGGATTTGATGCCGTTTCAACCCTTGCCGAAGAGGCAAAGAATCCACAACGAGATCTTCCGCGTGGAATGATCTATTCACTTGTAATTTGTACGGCAGCCTATATTTTACTAGCGCTTGTACTTACTGGGATGGTTTCGTACAAAGATTTAGGTGTTTCTGATCCGTTGGCGGAAATCTTTCAGCTGAAAGGAGTTAAGTGGATGTTGTACATTGTTTCCGTTGCGGCCGTTGTGGCAATGACCAGCGTAATGCTTGTTTTTCAAATGGGACAGCCGCGTATTTGGATGACCATGAGTCGCGATGGATTATTGCCAAAGAAATTTTCTAAGATTCATCCTAAATATAAAACTCCGGGTTTTGCCACGATTGTTACAGGATTCGTTGTTGGGGTTCCGATGTTTTTTACCGATGAAAATTTCATCCTTGATTTCACGAGTATAGGAACATTGTTTGCATTTGTTTTGGTATGTGGAGGTGTGCTTATGCTTCCATCTCAAAAAGGAACGCCGGAAGGAGAGCCAACGAAAGGTCGTTTTCGTCTTCCATACATCAATGCGAAGTACATTTTTCCCGGAATAATTATTTCAACATTCACGTTTTTAATTATTCAGTTTCCAACATTTTTTACGGAAACGATTTTTTTAAAAGGTGAAAACTACGCTCAAAGTATTCCCATGCTTTGCTTTTTTATAATTTGTTTAGCCATGACCATTCTTTCATATACTAAAAATCTTTCCTTAATACCTGTTCTCGGTCTAGTCTCATGCTGCTACCTACTTACAGGAATGGCTGCAAATAATTGGAAATGGTTCTTTATCTGGTTTGCCATCGGCCTGGTAGTGTATTTTCTTTATGGACACAAGCACAGTAGACTAGCAAAAAAATAAGATGAAAAGATTTCATGTTAATGAAGATATTAAAAGAGCCTATACTCTTGATTCTGAATTTTATATTTCTGCTGAGGCATTTGAACATGCTAAAGAAAAAATTTTTACATGTACGTGGCAATTTCTTGGTAATTCAGATGAAATTCAACTGAATGGTCAAATCACTCCATATACCTTATTGCCTGGATTACTCGATGAACCTATAATGGTCACACGGAATAATATGGGGGAAGTTCAATGCCTTTCTAATGTTTGTACGCACCGTGGAAACATTCTGGTTGATCACAAATGTCATGATAAGAACATCCGCTGTCCCTATCATGGTAGACGATTTGATTTGAATGGAACATTCCAACACATGCCAGAGTTTGAAGATGCGCTTGATTTTCCCTCAGCTAAGGACAATCTTCCTAAAGTGCCATATGGTAGTTGGGCAAAACTTTCTTTTGCAGGTATACTACCCTCAATGACTTTGAAAGAGGTACTTGGTGATATGCAAGATAGGATTTCATTTCTTCCTTTCCATGAGTTCAAACTTGAACCAGCGCGTTCACGCGATTATCTCGTCAATGCACATTGGGCCTTATACACCGAAAATTATCTGGAAGGGTTTCATATTCCATTTGTACATGCTGGTTTAAATGCGGAAATTGATTATGGCACATATACAACTGAATTATTTCGCTATTCAAACTTGCAACTAGCATTATCAAAAGGAGGGGAAGACATTTTCGAAATTCCGGAGGGACACTCTGATTTCGGAAAATCAGTTTCGGCCTATTACTTTTGGGTATTCCCTAACGTGATGTTCAACTTTTATCCTTGGGGCTTATCTTTGAATATCATTAGACCTCTAGGAATTAGCTTAACTAAAGTTTCATTTACAAGCTACGTATATGATGAAAATAAATTAGATCACGGTGCAGGAGCGCAACTTGACAAAGTGGAACATGAAGATGAGGCTATAGTAGAAAATGTGCAGAAGGGAATTCGTTCTCGCTTTTATGACCAAGGCAGATATTCTCCAACTCGCGAAACAGGAATACACCACTTTCATAGACTCATCTGTGAATTCATGAACAAAGAAATCCAAGTATAATCCTGTCAGTAAGATTCCCAATGAGCGTTTATGAAGCTCTATAAATAATATGCTGAAACATATTTGTAGAAATCAAAATTGAATTTAAAATCGGAAAATTAAAAAGGTTAAGAATTAATTAGAGGCCTTTATAATTTTTGTTTGTTGAAGAAAAGCACCGCTTTCATTAAAGAAGTTCAAAAAGTATTGGCCAGGTGCCAAATCACTTTCAAAATCCATTTGATGCCTAGCATCATTCATTTGTTCTTCTTTGATTAGTTTACCATTTTGGTCAATCAATTGAATTTTTGTGGTACCTTTTTGCTCATCAGGACCTTGAATGATCGTGTAATTGTTAAATGGATTTGGGTAAATCAAAAACGAAGGATCTACAACAGCTATAGCTGTTACGTTAGGAGATACAGCAAAATTTTGATCGGGCTGTTGGAAGCCATTGTGGATACGTTTACCACCAACATTTGACCACTTAACAATTGGTTCCCCAATAGTGTAGGATACAGTATTTGTACTTCCAAAAATTAACGTTTGGCACTTTGCAACTTTTCCAGCAGTGGCATAAACTCTTCTTTCTGGCCCTTGACCAAAAGTTACTGAAATCCCGCAAAATAGGATTATAATGAGTAGAAAATTGTTTTTCATAGCTTGAACGTTTAATTATTAATGTTAAAGTTACAGAAAAAAAAATGTACTAATACATCTTTAGCTTATTAAATTACAATTAATTCTTTAATAAAATAGGAATCATCTTTTTTTTGTTTAGATATTAATTGATTCAAATGCTTAATAAGATTAAAAATTTAGTAATTTTTATTAAATTTGTTCAAGTTAAAATACCTATAAATAATGTTTGAAAATCTTACCGAAAAATTTGAACGTGCCTTTAAAGTATTAAAGGGTCAGGGTCAAATCTCCGAAATAAATATTGCTGAGTCACTGAAGGAAGTTCGAAGGGCGCTTTTGGATGCCGATGTCAATTTTAATACGGCTAAAAATTTCACTAATACGGTGAAAGATAAAGCGCTTGGAAGAAATGTTCTCACCGCGGTATCTCCTGGTCAACTTATGGTGAAAATTTGCCATGAGGAATTAAAGGAGTTGATGGGTGGAAATGAAGTTGAAATAAATCTAAAGGGAAATCCTTCAATTATTTTAATGTCAGGACTTCAAGGTTCCGGAAAAACGACCTTTACAGGAAAATTAGGTAATTACTTAAAAAATAAAAAAAACAAAAAGGTGCTACTTGTAGCATGTGATGTTTATCGTCCTGCTGCCATAGATCAACTACATGTTCTTGGCGATC